>Ga0116231_10004806_pt1 | contig 27115 bp, 19 predicted proteins | sample S1TSphgellanicum_2_FD_89695 | JGI IMG/M metagenome (GOLD analysis project Ga0116231, IMG submission 89695) | Host-associated microbial communities from peat moss isolated from Minnesota, USA - S1T2_Fd - Sphagnum magellanicum MG | ecosystem: Host-associated > Plants > Peat moss > Unclassified... | reverse complement strand
TTGTGTAAAATTTACTTTGCAGGATCTAATTACAACTGCATGATCAACACAATTTTTGTCCAATATTCATAACTTTCCCATCTAGATTCTTCACGAGAACTTTCCATGTCAATTATATGATTTATGGAACCTTCTTTATTTCATGTTCAACATCTGGATGACAGTTCTGTCCTCTGGAATTCCATGTCACTTTATATGATTTTATTAATCCTTCTTTATTTGATGTTCAATATGTTGAACACAGTGATGTCCAATTCCAAGGCAGGTCACTGAGTGTGGCCCAAAGCTACCAATAAACTGAAATTTCTGGATGGTTTTTTTGCCAAGTGACCGGCCAAAACAATTTGTTGAAGGATGACAATTTAACTATACCCTGGACTTATCTTAAGACCCAACTATGTTGCACTAGAAAACTCTGATCCGATCTACACAAGGAATTTAATGTGTTGACTATGTTAACTTAAAAGATTCTGTGGCAAAACACTCAGCTTTGTGTTCTTTGCCGCTTAAATGGTGAGCATCCTTTTCATTAAATTAGCACAATACAAAAAACTATGTGCAACTAGCCAAACACAATATTATGTTAAACAAGTTAAATACATGAGTCTGTTAAAGTTGTGTAACCCTGTCCTTTTTTTGTTCGGGAATGCCCCCTCCATCAACCATAGAAAGCCAAGATCAAACCCAGAAGTAAGAGACACAAGTAAAATAATCTGGATGTATAAAGAGTCTCCATAAGGATGTGCACCATGTCGAACACCAAAGAAAAGGACAATCCATGTTTAAAGCACTGATTTCAATGTCCAAAAGTACCAAATCTGAGTTAAACATGACTAACAATTCTGTGTTGTACAGATATATTGTATTATTTTCTTATGGCATTATTTAATTGAAAAAGAGGCCTTAGAGAGCACCCATGGGCTTTGGACTCTTCTAGACGATGGGAATTGAAAAAAGCTTCAAAGTAATAAAGTGATGGACATTTATAAACAATGTGTGCCCTGCATTTTACTTGGTGATTCTATTAGTTAGAATATTGTTGGTGCACAACTTGGTGGTTGCATTTACTTCGTGGGTCTATTCATTAGAATATTTTGACCTATTTTATTGATCTAAGTCTAAAATCCAATTTCCATTACAATACATTTTTGGTCTTTACTGAGTGTCCATTGACAAAAATAACTTAAGCTTCGAAAATTTTGAACAAAACATTCAAAAACCCAAAATCACCTACATAAACTAATTCTTTTACAAAATCTGGGGTGTGCTCTTAGTATTGTTGGAAAGCTCTGGATGAGTGGGATTTCAGGTAGGTGTGTAGACCTAGTATGAGAGAAATATTGCATTTGGGATAAGTTTTGTCATAAAATTGACAACCAATCTTTTAGTGAAAATTGGATTTCAGGTCTAATCTAAATAAGGTGTATCATTTGCTTTTTTAAACAAATTCATTCAATATTACAATATGTGCTCAACACCAGAGCCCACCACAGCAGTACCTATGAATGGAAGCCTGATTTTGTGTGTGTGATTCTGGTGTTTGGATTTTATCATCCTAACAAGACTGCTATCTTTTTAGTGGAGTGTGGTGGCAGACTAGCCAGCCACCACTGCCCACACTACCTATGTTGGATTAGTTCAACATGTGATTATAGGTCTTACAGGGTATTTACTTTCTTAATTGTTGGATTTTGTAGGGTAAAGCCCCAACTGGATGGGGATATTTTCAAAATTTCTAGCCTAAAAGATTTTAGCTTAAGGAGTATAATCCTTCTGGCTTTTTTATGACTGAAATTTGTAGATATACAATGCCCTCCAAATACACTAGAAAGTTTCTTGGGGTGCATTTGTGCACTCGATTACACTAGGAATTTTGGGTGCCTCCCGTTGGCCAACACCTCAAATTCTGAAAGGGTCTACATTTAGACACTTCTCCTATACAAAACACACTTGGTTGACAAAGGGTTGTTCTATCAATCCAACCTCACAACCCACTTGTTTCCAGGAAGAAAAATTTGATTCTTTTCAAAATGTGTCCTACAACGCCACACACCAACCCATCCCAAGGAAATCCCATGGGAAAATGTACAAAAAACGTGGAAATAACATAATAATTCCAAACATGTCCCACAATTGCACACAGACGCATCTCAAGCAAATCCAATGGGAAAATGTCCAGAAAAACCTGGTGAAAAGAAGTAATAACTTAATAATGTAGTAGAAGCCCATGCGCTTTCTTCATATGGGTAAAGAAGGCACGAGCAAGTTGTTTACTTTAACGAAGAAGCGTGCCAGAAGTCTATGGAATGACCCAGAAAATATGGCAGATAATCAATGGTGCAGCCAATGATTCCACATTGGGCCTGCTGTCCTTCTCTTAGTGGCGTCATAGTTCACCAGAGAAATGTCGAAGAAAATGGACGCTGAGTCTGTTCAACACACAACCTTGGCTAATTACATGGTGAACATGTCAGGCATGTTACCAGGTCCCACACACTACCTGGAACCTATGTTCAAAAAGGCACCCAACTTTGTCTATTTAACAAGAGACCAGAGACTCTTGTATGTATTCTTCTACAGCTCTCTCCTCTGTTCTTCAGAAAATTTTCTCCAACCAGTTTGCCGTCGCCAAGTTCCGAATTCAGTTGCATCCTTGACTTCCTTGGCGGGTTGTTATTTCCTTACCTACGGTACTGGTGATGACCACTTCCTTTGATCCAGAATTTTGCTTCTTGAGATTGATCTGGGTATTTTTTCCTAGGTGTGTACTTCTGAGGACAGATCTGGCTTGGTATTTTCTAGGTGTATGTGTTTTGAGTACTCATCATCGAGTTCAAAGGCGTGTAGAGATGCAGTGCACATAATATGATGAGTTCTGTCTAAAACCTGCGAAGATATATCAGTTTCTCATGTAAGCTCTTCACCTCACTGGGTAGGAAATAGTCAAGTGTCACAAGAATCAACGTCGGTAACACTTGCCGCTACACATCGAAATCCCCCGGATATGGATTCTTGACTCGAGAGTTTCCGACATCAGGGTTATGTCGTGGAAGTGCATTTTGTGGTGAAGAATTTGGTCCAAAACATCTTTTTTGGGGGATATTTGGAAGTTTCCAGCTTTGATTGAAACCTGAGACTTTTGAGCTACAACCTCATCATCATGCTTGTCTGTCTTTTCTTTTTACAGGAGGAAGAGGAAGGAGGGCGATTCAAAACCGAAGCGCTGAAAACGACCAAAAAGTTTTAACTGTAGGGGATGGTATCGAACAGCGGGGGAGCGGGATTCCAAATTGCTTTCGTGGCCACTTTGAAACCCGGCAGGAGATGAGGACGCGCGTGTAGCATAAGCACATCCCAGGAAAACCCCTGGTGAGTCACTTTTCCAGAATCAGCTCTGTCGCAATTGAGGATCGAGCTCTGCTGAGAAAATTATCGTGTTTTTGGCTTGAAGAGGGCTGATGCGTTTGGAAATGAAAGGTAGTATTCAAACTGTAAACTGTGGACACGGAAGGGAGTCCTCGCGTTTCGCTCGTTGCACGAGGAATTGATTCTTGTAGAGAAACTTACATTTTAGAGCTGAATGAGGAGTTAGGGCCCAGTTAGGAGTTGTATGACGACTTGGAGAGTAAAAGCAGCCCAAGTAGCTGTCTGAGTTTTTCTTCTCAGAAACCTGAGAATGAAGTAGAGGATTCTTGTAGGCATTGAAGAGCACAACATTATGCATATTTCCACTTTTAGACTCTCACCTTTCATGCAGGCTAGTCATGGAAGTCACGGCTAACCATTCCTCACAACGATTAATTCGTAGAGGCCTTATTTCCACTATACAATGAATCGTGGAGCAATTCCAGCTTCGACTTTTGTAAGGAGGTCAGAGCAGGTTAGGGGTGAAAATGCATTTCTGATGCACAATGTTGGAGACTCAACACCTTAATATGCTCAGATTTGCTTCTCTTGGGTACGGGAATGTATGAGATAAACGCAGATGAGTTGCAGATATCTGTGGTCATCAGGAGCCATGTTTCAAGGAACCGTAGTGTGAGTTTGTTTAATCCTCACTTTGTGATGCTCGAGTTGTACAGATGAGCATGCAATTCACCAGATTTGACACTTGAAAGAAAATAGCAGTTCCTCAGGCAAAGCCCCAAGCTTAAGTAAATGGAACACCACAGCTCAGATATGGGTATTGGGGCTAGGGATGAACAGTGAGAACTGTCTGGCTGAGATGCAAACCTGTTGACCACTGTAGGCTTTAATGAGAGCATCTTGTATGATCATATGATCCCAATTTACTGGGCAAACGTAGTATCTCTTGGACGTAACTCCTAAATGTGGGGAGCAGAATAGATGCTTGCACAATGTTCAACAGGAGGTGTACAAGTCTCATGAATACTAAGACTGCCATTTGTTATGGAAATTGTGGGGAAGGGGCAGACAACAGTAGAATTCCCTCTAGAGATTGTGCAGAGGAAGGGGGGGTGGAGCTGAACCCTGTCACGTTTCATTGTTTGCCAGGTGTGTTCAGATACAGATCATGAAATGGGACTCAGTCTGATGCTCTTTGTGGCTAATTTCCAACATATTTCTAATATGGTAACATGCAAAAGATTGCTTGGAGAGTTATCGGTACGCTCATTGAATTGGTTGCCCTAAGGAGTGCCATGGTTTGCATGGGTGTTGGCAATGCCCTATGTTCTCAGTCACCAATGCTTGAGGCAAGAAGTTCTGTCATGTGTCTGAAAAGACTTTAGAAGTTATGCTGACAAGTTATAGGGGACAGTGGTGTAAAAGAACATAGCATCTTTCAACCATGTTCCATAATAATGGCAATTGTGTGGCATGTGCAGCATTTTTGTGTTTTGGTTGCCATCATGAAGGAGAGTACCACAAAGTATGCCAGGGGGACATGGACTAACACCTATGAAGATGATGAGTATGATGAATTATTGAGAGAGTGTTATGAGAAATGCAAGGTGCCCAAGGAACAGGGCCAAAAGCGTCATAAATGGAGATGCATATACTGCGAAGAGGTCTTTCAATGTAGGCCTAGCCTTAACTATCATCGACTTAAAGGGTGTCCTACTGCGGGGTGCTGTTTGAAACAATATCCAATTGTGGGCAAAGGGCAACGCATTGTGATGAAAGACCAACAAGCTATTGTGAAAGGCCAATTGGGGAAACGTAAGGGTCACATGGCCTCTGTAGAGGAAGATGGCATGCCTCACAGTATGAGAGACGGGATGGAAGTTGACTACGAATTTCTACAAGATACAGGGACCCACCAGGCACCTGTGATGACTGCTCCAAACATATCCAATGTCTTATTAGAAGAGAGGGGAGTATTCTCCAGCGGTGAAAGAAGCCCTGTATGTAACTTGGGTGTGTTTGAAGTGACTGAGACTGTTGATACAACTAGGCTTGCTGTGGTCTCTGAGAACCACGAGCATGTGGAGGTCGAAGGTGATAGGGAAGGGCATGCACTTGAAGTAGAGGATGAGGAGTGGGGTTGGTCTCCTCTTTTTTGCCTATTTAGAGATTTCCCTGAGTTCCGTCCCCCGAATTTTCCTCCCCGTCCTTGGAAACACACAGAAGAAGAATTTGATGTGATCCACAAGTTTCTCAAACGTCGCAAAACCCATAGGACCGAAACTATGTGTCCTGGTATTGTGTTGGCCTTGAAAGCAACATGGCACTTTCATTTTGGCAATGGTTCCTCAATAATTGAACATTACCCTAAATTGGTAGAAAAGCTGGCATATGTCAACCAAGATAGGGAGTTTGTTCATAATCTATTACGCATGCAACATCTCATGACAGACAAACAGGGACATCTGACTAGATATGGGAGGCTTTTGTTTTTGGAATTTCCAGGCTCTTTTCCTCCGTGGGAGAAACCACCACCACTAACACTTGAAGATGATGTTTCCTCCTTGAAGGCTACTTTCACAAGTCATGAACATCAAGAAGTGTTTACGAGGGTGTTGGATTCACTTATTTTAATTACCCGCTTTGCGATGGAGCATTTGGCATCTGATGTGCAAATGGATATGTGGCATTTGGCACAGAATTATGGCAAAGAATTGGCCATGAGTCATTGGAAACACCATTGTTTTCATATGGAACAGATTTGCACAGGTTTCACACTGGACTACATAACAGAAGGTGAGGACTGCCTTCCTTATTTATAATGGGTTCATGAAAATTATCACTAAGGTCACTGAGTAACAACAACATGAATTTTTTGAAGTAAATTTGGTTTCCACCTCAAAAAATTGTTTTGTGTGTCAAGATCTTGTGTATTGAAAATCCTATGCTTGTACAAGGAGTTGCTGGTATTGATTAGTTTTTTTACAAAGCTTCCTCTCTATCTATATTGGAGCTTGATGCTATTCTCTACTAACATTAATTAAATCTTGCATAAATAAAAATAGTTTCCCATGAAGGTTGCAAACCTAACACAATAGGAATATTGCTTCCAAATCATTCATCAAGCCAATACTACAAATCAGTGGGATTCATGGCCACCTGACAAGTAGTTGTGAGCTCCAATTACCAGTAGGCCATGTTAGTAGTTACCTAATGTAACCAACTCAATTAGGAATCATTGGGTCAATAGATCATTGAAACCATGTGGGTATTTATACTCAATCTTTGGCAAAGGATTGGACAACTATGTTGCCCTCTTATGGCCATTAGAGAGTAACCACTTTCGAAATGGAATTCCTCCCCTTCCCTCCCCAGCTTGGTCCTTTCACCTTCTCTTTTTCACTCAAATTTTTCATCTATGTGCAGATTTCGATGACGAAGAAGCTGACAAAGATGCTGAAGTGGCAGTATCAGGATGGAGGTTGATGCTTCGCCAAATCAGGGACCAAAAAAAGTTGTTCTTCTACAGTGAAGGTTCTTCAGAAGATCAATAACACTCAACCAGCTAACAGTAGTTCAAATGGATCAAACCATTTTTTATTGAAAACTCCTCAGGATTTCCATGCATAATGGAAAATGAGGAGCTAATCCCCTTCATTCATCTTGCCTATATTAAGTCACAAACTCAAAAATTTCCCTGATTCACTGGAGGGGGAACAGTTGTTGCATTGATTTTTGTAGAATCCTAAAGGGTTTTATTTGTAGTGTGAGCTCAAGGACCCTAATTTCAAGTAGGATACAAAATCGAATTTCCTTTTCATGTGTGGGATATGATGCTAATGAATAACAAGTATTTAAGAATGCCAAACATAACTTGTTTTGTCTGTCTTCCTTCAAAAATCAGGTAGACTATTAAGTTTTGTTTGTAGTGAGCTAGCAACCTTAATCTTGAGTAGCATTCAAAATCGAGTTTGATATTAATGACTAAGTTATGATGTTGAAGAATAGGTGAGTTACAAGGGTGATGATCAGATCCATGTGTACATGTCAGAACTTTGGGGTTCTTTTCCATAAAGATCCTGAATTCCATTAGAGTAGGAAATTTGCCCTTGTCTTCACCTTGAACATAATGTAGGAGCCCAACAGATGCTGAAGGATGCCATTGCTTAAAACATGTGATTTCAAATACATCCTTCCTATTGTGAAGAGGACATAATAGAGTTGGTATAGAGTGTTCTTTGTTGTCGGTGAGGCAATAATATATGATGTAAAAACCATCTGTCAAATGAAATGAGTGTACTTAAAATGGTCAGGCACCTATAGATGGTTAGCCCTAATTGTCAATATATTCTACAAATTGAAAAATTAGCCAACCAACTACCTGTTGCAAACTGAGACAATTGTATGTCACCTAACATCACACAGAGCTTAGCCAACTGGAAGTCTATGGCTCGAAGAAGTATAGGCAAAATGCAGTTGATCCATTTTTGCATGCCCCTTTATAACAATCTTTTTCGATTGTAAGTTTTTCTGTCAAACTGCTCAAGGGAATCGTTAAGTGTCAGCGGATAAGTTGATGGGTGTCACAAGTTACCAAAATAGCAAATTATTGATCACAAAGTTATATCATCAGACAAAGCATCTGGTGCAGCAATATGAAAATGTCTGCAATCTAACCAACAAATGGTGCTAGACTATGACTACAAGTTGTGTGTATGAAAGACAAAATTTTGACATATTTGCTTATCTTGCAAGCTTGACTTTGCAACAAAGCACAAAAAAGAACTCAAGCTCTTGTGCTCTTGGTAGACTGACTTAGACTTCCATTTCTCTAGAATATCATGTGTTGTTGTGATTTCCAGCTGCTTATTATGTAAGAGGGATTGATAGGGTTGCTACAGTAATGGAGCTGTTCAAAGCAAGGCTCTCTTGAGAACCTTAATCTTCCTCATTTGTGCACATAATTAACATATTTAGCTCAGACTATTAAAGGGTGCATTGGACCACAAACCCAAATAAGAAAAGTCTAGGGCCTTTCAAGGCATCTAATGGTTTGCAAACTCAATGGACACTTGAGCATGTTCCCTGTCCAACTGTGTGAGTAGATTTAGAGTGCCTGTATCAAAAAAATTGTCAAGTTATGTAGCGACTTTGAGTTTTAAAAAATGTCACATGATTGTGTACACACCTTGTTATGCAAGCCAAAGCTGAATCTAAGTTGAAACTAGGTTCAATTAACATGTTGAATAACTCTGTGTTCACCAAGTTCACTTATACCCAACCTTGAGACACGACTTTTGAGTATCTCTACGAAGATTATTGGACCACAGTAGCTTCAGCTAAAATTAGCTCAAGTCTTCTGTCCTCTTGTTTCTTCTGAAGACTTCTGCCATGTTCTTTCTAGATGTATAGTCAATGGACATGATCAACACCCAAACTATGTTCAACATTTAGGCCATCACCCTACATCTATGCATAACAAGTTTAACAAGGCTCAATGCAACATGATGTGCCACCCTTTTTGCTTCCTCTCCCCTGAATAATTTGCCCTCTGTCAACCATTGAAAGAATCAACATAGGTGCAATAATCCATGTTAGGCTCAGAAATTACATATTCCATTCCAACAATCAACACTCGCCATGGGAATATTCAACCATGAGACACAACTTTTGAATATCTCTAAGAAGATTATGAGACCACAAAGACTGTAGTTAGAATTAGCTGAAGGTTTTTTGCCATGTTTGTTCTTCATGTAGTCAATGGATAGGACGAAGCTAAACGCTCAAACTATGTTCAACATTTAACTATGGAAAACAAGTTTAACAGTGTCAAATTTCTGCAAAATGATGTCCCACCCTTTTCTTTTTTTCTTTTCTTTCTCTGTCCAAATGTGGTAAAATATTTTTTTTTAATTTCAAATTTTGGCAAATGCTTTTTCAGAAACAGGGAATGTGCAACATCAATTATTTGTATTTTTTTGCAATTGTGTGAAATTTTGCACCAAAAAGAGCATTCCCATACATGAGCTAGAAAGATATAGTGTATAAAATTGGTCTAGGAGCAGGTTTACATAGAGATCCATGGTGTGGACAGAGGGAATCTTGGCATTTAACCTAAATATTTCTCCGGGTCCCTTGAAAACAGCTGCTCATGGGCCCCTCACACAGCTGACCAAACCCAAAACATGTTACAATCTTCACATGTTGTCACTTTTTATTTTGCAGGAAAATATAGGAGGTCTCAATCCTTTGCTTACATTGCCCATTATGTAAAAACCCCTTGGGGAGCCTATCTTGAGTTGGATGAACTGCACTCCTTAACTGCCTACAGGGCCCATGTGAAATCATCCATGAACCCGAATCGAGTGGATTGGACCTTTAGGGATTAAATTTATTTATTTAATTCACTTTGATTTTTTCCTTGAAGCAACATGTTCAGCCGCCTAATAGTATGCCACATCCTCAAGACATTTGAGTTTCACTTTTTTTTTTCAGAACTTAAATCTTTAAATTCATGATTGAATATTAAAAAATTTAGAATCATAGGCTACATGATGGTTATTAGATTTCAAGATGTGAAAATATAGGTTCATGAACAGGTTTTTTTTTTTTTCTTTTGTTTATTTCTTTCAATTTTGTGAGGTAGGTGGACTGTATAACCAAATTAAAAGTTGCTGGATAAATGTTTTTGTGAGAGGGATTACATTCTGAACTCAGATAGAAAGTGCCAAGGAAGCCATCTCTATCATCTAAGAACTACGAACCAATGAAGGGGGGGATAACACAAAAAGGCAAATCTAACAAAGGGGCATTAGCCTCAACAAAACGTTGGAAACCGACACAGAATTCGGATTGGAAATTGTAGCAACTGCAGGCCAATGTTCTACAGGTTGCACCATCACTTATGTCCATATTTTTGCAGAGAGTTTTACCTTGATTATCTGCATATAGTTATGCTATGGAAATATAAAAGTTGAACTCCTGTCTGAGCCAAAGAACTAAAACTGTTTCACATGATGAACTAACCCAAACATGTACATCACACACCATGTAATTTCATGGCATTTTAGTAGAAATCTCCTACAATTAGACTTATATCTGCTAATTTTGTATTGCACTTGATGCTAGAACTCCTCTCAAATTTCAACATTGAACTTGAAGATTGATCATCTCCCAGCATGACAACTCAGGAGTGTAGAGGAGCTTGGTATCAAGCAACTGAGCACTTTGGTCATTCAATGGCTAGTCCAGCTATCCTAGTGCATAGCAGTAAAGGAAGCAAGTTAATTCAAACACTGCCAGTCTCAAAAGCAATTGTACTCTTGCTAGGCACCATAAAATCGAAGACCACAAGAAGAGGGCAGAATGAAGCTTGTAACTGGTGTATTGTCTTCATACCTGCAGACTCCACGGTTCATGCTGCTGAAGAAGAAACCAGATTCTCAGGATTTGGGGATGCCGATGAAAATGACCTCCAAATGCTGAAGGCTACTGTGATGATGTTAATGAACAAAATCCCCACCTTATCACCAATATTATGTCATCAGCAGAGAAAGCACCTGATGGAGCTACATCTGCCTGTGCAGGACACTCTGCAACTGCATCGGTGAATGACAGCAGCCAACCCATCTCCTGGTGTTTCCTGAACTATGTTGTGATCCTGATGGTGGAATGAACAAAGACTCAAATTAGCTTCTATGAACTGGTTGGATTGATCAGCTCAAACACTCATCTAGCTGTCGCAGGGACATCAAGATGAAATTGATTGTTTGAAGATTGCTCTACCCTATTTATATTTTCCAGGTATTTCCTAATTGGACACGTTTGGCATAAAAATACATACCTGGGCAGAGGAAACATGTTGAACAAAAGATGCATATCCAATGAGAGGCAGAACAGGGCAGATTTTGCACCATGGCCCTCATCAGTTAAAATCAGCTCAAGACTTCTGACAGGTGGGAATGTGCTGAATCAGAATGGACACTTTGGGAGCATGTTTAACAAGTACCACCAAGCTTCTTGGAACTGCTCGGTCCAACAAATCCCATGCCCCATTATGTGTAACGTGTCAATTTTACAATAGGTAACCTCAACTCACATTCCTGTAAAGTTTACTCCCTAGGATCTAACTACAACTTCATGCCCAAGACAATTCTGTCCAACATTTACATCTTTTCCCATGTAGATCTTCACAAGAACTTTCCATGTCAATTATATGATTTATCTAACCTGTCTTTATTTCATGTTCAACATCTGGATCACAGTTCTGTCCACCGGGAATGCAGGAAATTTTCCATGTCACTAGATAGGAGTTTATTAATCCTTTTTATTTCATGTTTGGCATGTAAAACACTGTGATGACCAATAGCAAGGCTGCGCACTGAGTGTAGCTCATGTGCTCCTTATGCTACTAGCTTGTGGGCTACCCAACGCACAGAAGGGCAACATAAGAAGCTAGGTAGGTCTTTGAACACAATTTGGTCTTTTCCACAAGCTTGTGATGACCACTGCCACCTCTTTTTGACTGTCCGGATGACCTGATATGCAGGAAAGATCATACAAAGGGACTTGGATATCACAATCATTTTATTAAGTACTAGTCCATGTCACATGTTGGACCCTAAATATTTGTAGTGGTAATGAGATGGTCCATAGATTGTCCAGAACGTGCAAGTCATGGTGAGTGTGAGGTTCTTGGCATGTGTAGCATGCTATTGTCATGAGAGCGGCCATATTCATGGAGTAAGTTTTTCCTTCTTCCAAGTCATAAGCTCTACGTCTCTCTTATACAATATGCTAATTAGGATATTCTGCAAACCTCACTTAGCAAGATTTGCACAATTGCAATTTGTACACATTGATTTCTTTTACTTAGGTTTTTTTTCCCAGGCGGGGAAAGCAGGCTGGTTTGGAACTTAGGTCCAAAGACAACTATAATTTCGTTATCACAAAATTGATTTTACCACAACATAGATGAACTGGATTGAACTCAGATTGCTCATGGAGATTGAACCAGCTAAGCTGACTTTCTTCAGTAACTTGTTCATCACTTCCCATTTTTTTTCAGGTCAAAATCAAGGTTAAATGAGTGCAGCCACACTTGGAAGCCTTGGTTGATAGGTGGTCCAAATAACCTAAAAATTAATGTTTTCTCACATTTTTGGCAATTATTGCAATTTTTCTATATCTAGAAATTTGCTCGGTGTAAATGTATGGAAAACTTCTTTGAGTAGGCCTCACCAGATTAAAGCGTTGACAATCTGAAGACTTACTCTCAACTCTCCATAATATAATGCTTTTGTGATTAAAAAAACAAAAAGAACAAGTTAGTAACACGAAAACAAATATTGAAGCTGAGCTTGTATTTCAGTATTGAGGGTACTAGATTAATCTATCTAAAAGCTAAGTTCCAATCATCCTGAGCATCTAGAGCAAGCAAATTGCTGCAGGCTGACTGCAACTCTTCTAGTCTCCATAAGTTGGACAGTTCTCAACAACCACCCACAATCCAACTATAGTCTTCAAATGGTATTTATTTTATGTTAACAGTTAGAACTTCTCAAAATTCCTGGATTAATATTTCCTAGATAAATTTATAAGTCACTGCTCTGATTTGCTGGTATACCGATGGATTAAAAGTATCAGTATAGATACTAGCATTTAACTAGGATTTAATTCATAACCAAGCTAAAGACTGGGGCTCTCAACTCTCCCTACAACTATCTTGCGGCAAAGATGTACCCTTAAGACCTTTAACTTACTAGATCATCACATGAGGCAATTTGAGATCTAGATCGACTACCCACCCTCCAACCTAATCTGCAATTCACAGATGATCTTGTTGGTTATTCAAAGTGTTTCCTATAGATAATAAGAAAATGAATTTTGATTTGATTTCATGGTAATCAATTATTCTCACATTGCACTGAATAATGCAATCCAGAATTACTAGACAATGATTATTATACAGTTACAAATTATTGGTGTCCAGTCAATTTCTTGACATTGAAATAAGATTTCAAATGAATTCTTTTCTGTTATTTTCAGTATTCAGGCTCTCTAATTCAACATATCAAAATCCAGCATTGCCTAAAGATGTTGAATGTTTTGTCATGGCATGATGTCTACCACCAACTCTCATCAATTTTAATTCCAAGGGAACACTCGAACACAGTCTTCACTTAACCAACTGAATGCTATCCACCACTCCATTAATCACAGGAATTTTTTATGCCTAATTCCTGATTAGTTTTAGTGCTTCACCTGATAGTCCACTTTTTTTCTTGGTAGCAAAGAAGCATCTCTACCTCTGCTTGCAAATCCTTCATGTCTCAGGTGGAGTAGTTAAGCATCAAAGCTATGTGTGGCACCTTTTTGGCATAGCCAGACTCACCTAGTCCAATACGTCAAACTAGACGATGTCTGAAATTCCATTGGCGTCAAGCCTGATATATGTGTTCTATGATGAAGGCTCTCTTATGATTAGAGATGGAATAGTACACACTATTAACAGCTCCCGGTTCAACTTCAATGCTACTTGCATAATTGGTATTACCTCATGATCATGAATCAAGCTGCTATCAGTCTCATTGTGTGAAGGTACCTTTGATCCCAACTATGTAAAAACCAAAATTCTTGTGGTGCTTCAGGAGGTCTAAGTTACACCTGTTGGAGACACTGTGAGGACCTACAACTTTCCCAGGAATCAACTTTGAAAGAGAAAAGTTCCAGTTGTTGAGAGAAGTATGGCAAATCATCGACCTCATGAAATCATTTAAGAGACATGTTGGCTGCATTCAATGTATTTCAACAGTGCATTCAAAGCCTTTCCACTGTCAATCGCTTCTTTTGCTCTCTCTGCTGCAGCAATGGGATCTTCAGCACCATTGCAGCCAAGCAAGTGGTCGGCCACAGCTGCATTGAGAACAATCCGGTCATATGCAGGACCCTTTTCACCTCTTAGTGCCGCCAAACCCAACTCCAAATTCTTTCTAACCTGTCACTTGTCAGACAGCAACAATCAGGATGCTTAATTTGGAAACTATAATACAAAGGATTTGGATCCAGTTAACCCTATTTGTTGCCAAAACTATGATTTTTGCATCCAATAACACTTCAATTTTATCTCAAAATTTAACCTCCAAATGAAGGGATATGTATAGCTCACAGATCGGTCAGTTCTTGGAGTGGATGTGGGTGCAATCCCATAATCTTGTGCTTTCACTTCTAGAGCAAAGGCTTCTCGTAATAGGCCTGTAAATTGCCAAAAACACAATCACTATGAACCCATGTGACATGATCCAGATATGCAGCATGCCAATTGAGAGAAGAGCAATGGCAATCTCTGGAAGGGACATAAAAGCCTAAAGGGAACAAATAAAGCTCCAAATCATATGGAAAAGGCTTACCATCAGGATTTCTGCATTGTTCATTAGCTATCTTCTGGGGTCGAAAGCCAGCACAATAATTCAAGGGCCTTCCTTTTACTACAGCATCTGGTGATTGCTCCTTAGTTGTGAGAGATAAAGCTCCTTCTTCTCCCTGCATAAAAAGTAAGATTGTGCATCAAAGTCCTAGGACTTCATTCAAAAATGTGGGCACAAACAATGGCAGACAAAGCATATGCACAACTTTCCAAGAGAACACAAACTGGAGTGTTCATTCTGGAACAAATTCCAGCACTTACTGTAAGGTGTGGACCCTAATACACATGACTTTGATCTCTAGAGGAAGTGGCCAGCTGGTGATTGGGAGGCAACCTGCATATCTACCTGCTAACAACTTCCATTACATCCACTTTTTTCAAGTCCACCCATTCCTCACTGATGGATGCAGCCAGAAATGGGTGTAACCAGATACCAGGCACCAGGAAACAAAGCTTATAGGCTGGGCAGCAATCAGCCCTGCAAGCCAGGTGACTGACTCCCTCCTAAATTCCTGCAGGTTGTTCTGGCTTAAACAGAGAACTTGGTCTGAAAATCATCAACATTCAACAATGCATGAAGCTGTACTCCATGCCATTTGGACAGAGTCAAGAATCAACTTTATGCAGCATGTTATGGCAGAAATGTGCAAACTCTTTTCCATTTTCACCAGTCTGGTTTCAGCAGTTCACTTCTGCTCTATAGATTCTGAAATGACTTGATGGTTGAAATTGGTTTCGAACAGACCTTTATGACTAGGCCTGCATCTACCCCTCTTCTTCGAATGAGCATCAGTATTGGATCCTCATAACCTTCATGGTAAAAACTTGCCATCATTGCCTCTCTTCCTGTTGCCTGCACAGAACCATCATGATCTCTTATCATTTGCCCTCAGTGGCAAATGAGGCCTGTGAGCTGTTTTCAGGAGACTTTTTGTTAAGAAGTGGCAACACTGCCCTGAAACAGCTGCTTGATTGCAATCCTCTTCAACTGAGGTGCTCATAGCTTTAGGGACTTTACTGCTAACATGACAGGTTTCTGCAGTATATGCACTCTTCATAGTTGCAAATCTGGAGAAGACTCCCTGTAAACAAGTCAGACTTGGCCATGTCTTGTCCAGTGTCAGAGGATAACACAAAAAATGCTAAGCTGTAGAACCTGATTTGTTCACCTTCTGTGATTAGTAATAGTGCCTTAATAGAACAATGTTACTTTGCCACTGCAGAAAAGTTGAGGTATACCTTGATATAATGTTGGACTTTTTCAGTGGTTGCAATCGGTGGCCTCTTCTTGATGTGCTCTCTCAAATCCACAAGTGAGTACCTGGACAGAGACTGATCAAGTATGAATCTAGCACCTACTTTGCAAGGCATGTTGGTGTGGAATCCCAGACTTCTTGGAAAGCACAACTGACCATTTCAGTACTCAAAAAGTCTGCACTCTTTGATAACCCAGTGTGGAGAGAAACTCCATAAAACTTCGAAGATTACATGATGTGGAAATCTTTTCAGCATGCAAAGTATTCAAGGAAATTCAGAATTGTGAATGGAAATGAATGGAAGAAGCATACAGAGATGGCCGAGCTTCTCGTTGGCTAATGTATGCAAATCCTATGTCTTGATCCTGTCACAAACCACACACCCATCATGTAAAACTCACTTATGCCTCCTATATTGTATTATTCATAAATTCTGCAAAACTGATCCCAAATGTGAGACGCCATTTCTGTTTTGTATGTCCTCTGCAGCATGCCAATTCTTAGGTTCAAAATAAAGTTGCTGGAATGATCAGCAGAACCATTTCTTGACCATTTGTAGAAAATCATGTTGAAAAGTTTGAAGGGAAAAACCCTTTATCTGTGGGCTGACCTCAATCAACTGGACTGCTGCTTTAGGTGAAAGAGTGGTTGCTGCTCCCACAAGCTTAAGCATTTGTTCCTCTGTCACCCCTTTCTGTCTCATCCCCAATACCCAAAAGCCAATTTAATCACAATATGCCACCACCAGGAAAATGTACTAACAAGCAGATGAAGCACTGATGATTCTGTCTTAATTACAACAAGGGGGATCAGGGTTTTCAATGTCTCAATCACAACACCAATATTTAGCCTGGCATCCTAAATCTTAAGTGCACAGCTTTTGACAATGTGGAACTGCCAGAGTACAGCCAATTCAATTATAGATATGGGGAGGAAACAAAAGGACATAACTATATAAGCATAAAAGAAAAGGCAGCCACTTTACATACTTTTGGTGGCATCCAATCAACACCATGAATAAGGCAAGATTCTCCATAGCTAGCACGCACTGCTGCAACAAAAAGAGTGCTTCGAAAAAACCGTGTGTTGCCATCATAAGGCTCACCATAGTGGGTCAAGGATTTCACATCAGCAACAGCCAACGGACCTGCAGGAAAACCATTGAAATGATGAACACAATTGTACAGGGAGACAAATCTGATTAAACTAAGACCTATTCTCAACCCTAAACCCTGAGCATTGATGGGTTCTATGTGATGCTCTCCTGCAGTTGAACTCAAAACTATGATTGATGTGAAGATTGTCATGACTGGATTCATGGAAAGACGAAGAATTTACTGACACAACAGACATGGAAAGAGCATGGACAGAAACTGACCTAGTTCATTATCAAAAGCCATGCAATAAGCCTTCAACTCCCTATCCGTCTCGATATTCATACGCTGACATATCATAAATGCTGCAAGCAGAGCATCACTGACCTCCACCAAACTGCCTTCTTCTGGTCCACAACGAGGAAGAACATCCTTCAACAACATTACAACTTCCTCAAAGCCCAAATGTTCACCAACCAGTATCTCTCTTAATGCCCCCACCAAACGAACATCAGCATCTCTGCTGCCAACAAATGTCGGGCCAACTGGAGACAATCCCCCCATTATGGTGCCTTCAGGATCTGCGAGGAAGAGGACCTCTCTAGGGAGTATTTCATAAAGATAGGGCCACATTTCAGTCAGTGCTTTACGCTCCCCTTCACTCCACTGTGTTTCTCGAGGGAATGCATTTGCCCTTAATGTCATAGCCCCAAAGAATGCCCCCATTTGTGCTTCAGAAACTTTCTCTTCATCAGGAAGCTCTCCTCTTACTGCATAGGAACACAATCCAAACACAGAATCTTATGTCTTGCTCATGTGATTGTAGTGTAGCTTCCTCACTCTTTAGGTTTAAGGGTCTCAAGTTCAGAGGTTTGTTAATGCATGAAAACCCCTAGATAGAGAAACAAAAACCATTGCAATTTGCTGCTTTACAAACAAGCACCTAACCCTAAGGTATAGAGAGGTTGACAGAGGACAGTAGTCAGGGCCTTCTGCAATCTGAACATTATCCCTTAAGCACCCCACTCAGTCTGCAAACCTGACAACACAAACCCTACTGCAGACTGCAAACACCATGCTCTTTTTTCAGGCTCACCAAAAACATAAACCAGCAAAGTACAAAAGCTGATTTCTCAACAATGAAACTTAGGGTTTAAGGTTAAGGAGACTGAGGAGTTGCTCAAACTCTACAGGCAGATGGTGAAAGGAAAGGGGCATAGCTCAATTACCAAAGGCATGTCAGCCCTCTGGTCATCACACATTGGTTGCTGTTTACTCAGTTGTTTCAGGTTTGATTGCAAAAACCAAGCTAAGACATTGTCACAGTGCAATTCTCCAGAGGTTGTTGGAAGCATGATGTGCAGAAGGATCCTGCAGATTTCAGAAAAAGTGGTGATAGTGAAGAGTTTCAAGAATTGAGTTTTGAAGCATACCTGTTTTGAGTATGGCATCGAGGACTTTATAAGCTTGAGCTTCATCAAGGGGTCTGGTTTGAGTGGGTCCTGTGCACACTCGTGCCTGTGCCTCCAGTACTGTGAGGTTGGGTCCAACATCATTCTGCAAAAACTTGGTTCTCGTGCTCTTGACATGAATTTCTCCTTGATCTAAAGTGCTCATACCCTTTTGCACAACTGCATTTGGTCGCACTTTCAACCTGTGAGGAGGATTCAGATGATCAAGTCGTTGAGAAGAGTTCACATACGTTTCTTTTATCCTTCGTTGCCATGTACGAGAAGTTTTTGCAACGCATTTGCTGAAACATTCCTCCTTGTGATACCACCACCTTACAGAGTTGAAAGTGCTCAAAGCGCTTGACATCTCCAAATCGACACTCTGCATCCGTGAAGATTGATCGAGTTCGACATGGAAAGCAGCAGAAGACCCCAGTACTTTCGACGACGACGAGTTCAGCAATCGCGTACCCTGCAACGCGTCCATTGATGCGTACGTTCTCTCGCAAAGCGCTTCTAGAGTGCAAGCTGCTGGCTCTCTAGTACAACACCACCGCTAGGTCAAAACAATTCAGGAACTCATCAGTCCCCTTGGAAATCTGCGATCGTTGACACAAAAAAAAGGAACTTGCTTTGCGTCTGTGTCTTTGTTTTTATTCATCCTTTCTTACAAACGTAGTTCTGCTCCAAAGGCACAAGCTTTCTCTCCCTGGTCTCGAACAAAATACGCAATTCGTAACCCAATTCTCGACAAATGACCTACAGGAAAACCAGACGTTCGACTCCCAGAGATTCGAATGCTTAAAATAGGTAGCCAAAAAAAAGTGCTAAAATCAAGTGTTTTTTGAGATTTTCAATAGCCACAATTCGACCAGAATTGAAGAAAAATCGCCAGATCTCTTGAAATCGCTTGAAATAGGTAACCGAAAAAAAGAAGATGTTTAAAAATTTATACTTTCACATTTAGCTTGTCACCAAATTTCGCTAAATCTTCCCATGGATCATCGCAACTTTAGCTACGTCACAAAATTGACCAAAAAAAACACTGGAACTTCAGAGATGGAAGAAGAGACTCAAGAATTGTTTACGAATTCAATGAGCTGAATATCGATCTGTTGTTGTATGCAGTTCGGATTCAGCAACGAGGCCAGCGACAGCACCGTAAATCTTCAGGCACACAGGAGAGAGAGATTCTGCCACACATGCACAGAGGCCGGTTGCCGCGTAAGTAGTGTTTTGGTTGCTTTGTAATTCGTATGCGGTCATTTGCAGCTGGTGTGGGACGCGGCGCCTCTCGCATCGGTTACTACACCGTTTCCACCAGATGCTCGATCGATCGATCTCCTGGATTCATTCCTTGCTTTACTGAGTCATGACTTTGAGACTCTCGATTGGAGGCCGTGGCTTCCCACATGATTAGGGATCCTTGAGCATTTCGGTCGGGCTTGCGTGACGAGATCACCAGTGTTGCGCGGATACTTACAGCTATTGCTCTGAGTTTACTTCGTTCGTGCATCCCCCACAGACCTGAGCCCGAGCGTCTTCAAGAACAGGATTCTTCTTTTCGATCTTCTTCAGCAGCTCCCCTAGTAGAAGTATGTGACTCGAATCTGTACGAGCTAAGAAAAACGCTTCAACCTACTTCTACCCTTACCCATCTGTGTATCGCTTTCTTTGAAAATGAAGCTTTACAGTATGGAATAATCGAAGCCTTGGAAACTGCCAAAAGTGTAGAGAGATCTTGAAATTGATGCCTTGGACACTGACAAAAGCGTAGAGAGATCTTGCAAACTGTCGAAAAGATTCGAAACACCAAATGTCTTGATCGATTTGAGACATAGAGATACTCTTTCCAAAGTGATGAACAAAACCTGGAACAAGTGATGTGCGGGGAAGCTTTCTCAAAGCTCAGTTGGCACACACCACCTGCTGCTTTCAGTTTCCTCTTCTTCTGCTTTCTCGTCTGGGATTGTGATTGTTGCTTTTTTCCAGCAATCTGGGATTGTGATCTCCTATTGCCGTCGAAACTGCAACACAGAAAGGGCATTGGCTCCAGACTTCCAATGCATAGATTGCCACCAGAATCTCAATGTGATTGATGCAAAAGAAAAGAAATTCTAAAGGTGGCACATGTGTCTTGCTTCACTGATTCTACAAACTGCTCTTGGGTTGTGAGAAAATCAGCTTCATTGTTTACTGGAGCATCAAACAAAACTGCTCTTCAATTGGGTGAAAATCAGCTTCATTGTCTACTGGAACATCAAACCAAACTGCTCTTCAATTGTGTGAAAATCAGCTCATTGTTTGCTGGAGCATCAAACCAAAGTTCAAACTGCTCTTGAATGTGTGAAAATCAGCTTCATTCTCTCTGGAGCAAGAGACCAAGCAGCCTTGTGGTTAAGATGTTAAGACTCAGGACAACCTTGCAAGTGGTAATAGATTCAAACCATGACTTGGAAATGCAAGATTTTGGTACTCTTACCTAACCCAAGTATGACAGTGTTGGTGGGTAATCTGATCATTCAAATCCAGGGGACTTCCCAAGTCCTTGTTGGGAGAAGAACAGGCAACTGTGATGTTGATGACCTATTGCACAAGCACAGTTAGAAAGTGTCAGATTGTGAAAAGAGCTTGTTGGTGAAAAGGGATATCCAGTCAGGCTTGGTTGGCACAGTTTCATTATCACTCTCCTTCATTGTCAAATGAAAGGTCACCTTCTTAAGGAAGCTGATCTAAACCTGCAAGCTAAAGAGAAAAATTGCCAGTGCAAACATCATGAATCCCTTGACTTTTTACACATACTCAATGTTGATGCCAAGGTCCATTTTTGTCATTGTGGGGAATAGTGACATTTGGACAAACCTTTTGCTGCTTTGCTTACACCTTTGTGGTGCACAGAGTTGAAGGTTTTTGCTCTGTCATTTTGCTCATAGTGTACAAACACAGCTATTTCTGCAAATAACCAGAAAAGCTTGAGTTGAGGTGTGACAGCAACACTCCTCTTCCATTGAGCTTTGTTTCAGGCATTTTGTAGCTCAGACCATTCTCTGTTTCATACATGGGTAGTTCAAAATTATTGTGACAAATTCTGTTTCCGAAATTTGAGTAATCCAGATGGTCATGCAAGGTGGGCTTGAGCTTGGTCAAAAGTAGTGCAAAGGAAGGGAATCTATCAACACAAAAAGAGTACATAAATATGGGCTTCTCATGCACTAAGTTTCGTGGTCAAGACACAAATGGGTCCTTCAAATTCAGCACTCTATAATGGGATTGAAGCAATTTGTTTCCAATTGAAGGTGGAGCAGGGATTCAGTGGTAGATACACAAGTTTCTGAGAATTGTTTGCCTCCATCAAGGTGCTTCTTCACCACTTGAAATTAAACACTCAGATTGAAATGTGATTGGATCATAGCTACTGATGCTTTCCAGTTCAAATCATTTTTGCCAGTGCAAAATGAGATATCCATAATTTCATAGCACTAAGATGGTTGCATGTAGCCTATATGCATCTAAACCAAGATAAATTCTCAAAGTTTATCTCCCAATGGACCTAATTTGTAGGACACGCTGGATAGAAAGTACATTGTAGAATAACATTTATGAAGACATAGTTATCACCTGAAAGAAAATATCTCGGAAGTCCACTGATTTTCCACGAAATCCACTGAATCTCCTCCAAATCTTAAGAAGAAACATTATCACTATCATATCTCAATAATTTCCCTCCAGAAAAGAAAAAAGATGTCACTCGAAATGTGATCAATGTTGCAGATGTTGCTTGGTAGGAGGAAAAGGATTTGTCAGATCACATTGCCTTCATGAACACAAACCCAAATTGTGATCACATTTTGTTCATGTGGCTTCCAGAAGTGGAGTAGTGGTATCTTGTTCAATGTATTGAAACTTGAGAGAAGTACTAATGATTTGAAGACAAAATTCTTGTTCGACTCCTCAATCATATTCAATCATCTAGCTTCCACTTGGGGACTACTGAACTCAAGAGCTTCCCGAATGCAGAGAATGCATCATCTTTCAATGACCCAAATGATGCATAGTGATGCATGCATCATGATCAGTATTTCCATCTACAGCATCAAACCATCTTCAATTAGTCCAATAGCTTCCAGCTGGGCAAAACTTGAGACATTTCCAGAGGCAAACTGCACTCTCACTGCACTACATATTTCAGTGACCCAATTGACTGATGCACCTCACATATACACAAACTGACGAGCAATTTTTGGCATCTCCCACCCAGCTCCATCCAATAAACTTCCTGCATGGGACTTGAATTGAGCTTCCTCAAAACCTTCTGAGAGTCAAAAGTGCTCAATCCAAGAATACAAAATTCCCCATTATAAAAAGCATTTGAGGAATTTGGTGATTTCTCTGGTTTTCATTTCACTCTTACCAGCAAAAACCGAAGACCTCTTGACTGACCTAGTCTTTGTAATTTAGCAGGTCAAGTTCAATGCAGCTTTCCAACTTTCAAATCTCTTCATGACTACTCTGGTTGTGAGGATTAGTGCAGATATCGCATGTTCACAATTACAATGCTTTTGAACCTATATGTGTAATTTCAGTTGCTTCATCCAGAGGTTATGACCGTAGAGATTCAGTACTCTATTAATGCACAAGTTCTCACATGCAGCATGTGTCTGCCCCTATCCCTGAATGGAAGCATGCAGCACTGCTCATAGGAAAGAAGTATACAAGATCATAACCTGTTACAAATTATTACACTGAGGAAGTGCTATGTTCCTATGTGTGCAAGGTTTGGGAGTGTTAAAGTTCTTTTTCCTGTTTTTGACTATATAGTATCTATCGGCAGTCTGCACATTTTTCCAATTTTCTGGGAGTATTTGAACCTTGGCCCTCAATTTTGCCACATTACTGTAGTACCTCAGCAGCTTCCACACTAATTAAGTTATTTGTAGAAATGTTGAAATTTTCAAGAAATATTTTTTTCAAAGTACACAACTTTGTGAATGAAAATAGAGAATCTATGGGAATTTTATTTTTTTTGACATGGAATCTTCAAATCTAAATTATTATTGGACAGACGTGTTGAAGCTGCCCCTTGTACTCTGGTATAGAGGATTCTTCTTTCCTTATGAGCTAATTGTAGAATGCTCTACAGAACAAGGGACCCACTTGTCAACCCTATTTGTCCCTAGATGTAAATTAAAGAAAACACCTTGACCCAAACCATAAACTATGTGACTACTGATTGGCCCCTTCAAACCCTTCTAGATCTCATCAAGCCTTTACAAACCCACTTCCCAGCACAAAAACTGGAGTAAATGGAGGAAAACAAAAAATGAACCACAAGTTGTATTCAGCAAATGAAAACTCCCACTGAATCTATGAAACTGAATGCTTCTTGTCCTCTTCCATCAGAGATGAAGAATTTGATTCCCACCCCCATGCATTTATCCAGATGTTTCAACAAAATTCCAGAATGTCACAGAAATGGCATCAAATTATGACTGTGTGTATGGTGTGCATCCCTTACAAACCCTAAAGAAAGGTGACAATGACAATGGGTAACAAAATCTCAATTACTTGCCATTGAAATCCCCAAAAGTCAAGTTAGTGAAACAAAAAAGAATTGGTGGTTATGGAGGCCAAGGTAACAATTGTATGTTTCTAGACGGAAAAGTAAAGAATACCAAGTGGGATCTGCGTGTGATGTTTACCTTTTGGCGATTCATGAGCTGAAAGGGCAGAAATGAAACAAGAATTTGAGAAAGAAGGAATTTGGTACCTTGGTGAAGGTGACAGTGGTGTTTTTTTGGAGCTAGAATTTTTGCATTTTTTCAACCTCAAAAACATGATTTTGACACATACAATGGATTTTTGTGAAGAGAAATGGCCCTAATTTCTAATTGAAGTTAGAAATCGAACTATGATAATGGTGATCAAATACTCGATTAGTGTGGTGCAGTGATTTTTTTGTGAGGAATTTTCTCCGTTAGAGCAAAAAGTATTTTGAAAAAGGGCAATATTCTGCTTCAAATTCCCTGTTCTTTTATTTTTTAAAAATTGCCAAAACACGAATTTTAAAAAAATTTACAAAAATTTGCCACAATTGCCTTAAATATGAATAATGAAAAATGGTGCTTAAGATTTTCTACTTTCATATTTATGATATTGCCAAATTTGGCTAAATATACTGATGGATGATCGCCAGTTTAGCAACATCACAAAATTGAAAAAATAATTTAAATGCACGGGTGCGGTGGGAATCGGGACTAGTGCCAATGTTATGTAATGTGCGTCATGCAACGAGCTGCTGATTTACAGACAGCTCCTGCCCTTGTTGTTGTTCTACAGTAGGTCGCGCCAAGAATCCCTGGCTCTCCTGCGTGTTTCGCGTTTCCCACTTGATGGGGATCCGTCGCCGCCGTTTGTCTCCAGCACAAACCTGACCCCCAATTGTTGCACAGTTCTCGACCTCTTTGAACAACTTCTCTTCACAGAAGCAATTTTCGTTTTCGTGATTTGGAGCCACTTGGTGCCTTCTGCTTCTTGACACCTTGATTTCGCGTGTTGCAGAAGTAGAGAGCGAGAGAGAGATTGTGTGTGAGTGTGTGTGCGCGCGCGCGCGCGTGCGTGCGTGCGTGTGGAGGCGTGGTTTGTGTGCGTGTCTGTTTTGGTGGATTGAGAGTGCTCAATTTGTGTGTTGGGGAGAGGGATTGTTGGTGGAAATCGCGGGGAGCCTTGGACCTGGTGATGAAGTTTGTGATAGGCTTTGGGGAGGAAGAATAGTGATCGAATAGGATCGCGGTTTCTCACATTTCGACGGCAGGAAGAACTAGTACCTATCAGAGCTTGACGATCGTCTAAAGTATCCGATTCTGTTTTTCTCTAGGAAGCGATTACAAAGTGATGAAGCTTCACGAAGAAGGGACGAGCTCTGATGTCCATGAATCTTCTGCGCGGCAATCACCAGCTGCTGGAAGCAGTGATCAAGGGGGAATCTTTGATTGCAATATTTGTCTAGAGCTCGCCCAGGATCCAGTGGTGACGCTTTGCGGGCATCTGTTCTGCTGGCCATGCCTCTACCGCTGGTTGCAAATGCACAGCGTCTGTCAGGAATGTCCCGTGTGCAAGGCGAGTGTGGAGGAGGAAAAGGTGATCCCCTTGTATGGCAGGGGCAAAATCGGGAGCGTGGATCCTCGCACTAAGACTGTGCCAGGGGTGAACATTCCGCACCGGCCTGCGGGGCAACGACCGGAGACTGCAAGGCACACTCATGAGCAACAGCACCGACATCATGGCTTTAACTTCATGGCCAGCTCCGGAGGTCCTACAGCCACTGCACGCTTCGGCAGCATCACACTTTCCGCTGGCTTTGGCCTGTTTCCTTCCCTCTTTGGCTTCCAGTTGCAAGGATTTCCAGACGCCGCATCGATGGGCGGAGGTCATGGCATCCATGTTGCTACTGCAGGTGGCATGGCCGGCGGCCACAGCCATCCAGCACAAGCGATGATGCCGGACCAGCAGCAGGAGGCCCTCCTGTCACGGCTACTTCTCCTCCTGGGCTGCTTTGTTCTCATCTGTCTCCTCCTCTTTTAGTGAGCTCTTCTAGCGACATTCTTGGTTGCTAGAAAACGCAAATTTCCCAGCTTCCTTGCACTCCTTCGTGTGCACCATCTGTTAGGGGTGGTGAAGTTGAAGGATGGATGTGGGATTCCATGCCAGGATCTGCATAAACAACCTAGACTGAGACTGCAACACTGCATGCACTGAATGCATTTCCAATCTCTATCTAGGTTGTCTATGTAGATCTGGTCTTCTACATTTCTCATTGGAGCTTGCTCAATTCCAAACCCTGCATTGAGCAAAGAGGGAGTGGATACAGATGTAAGTGGTGTGAGGGGCAAATGTTCGTTGCTGCTTCAGTTGTGAACATGTCAAGCAAGCCATAATAGTTGCCAAAGAATGTGCAGAGCACAAGTGTCAGCTACATTCAGTTCAATCAGGCACTTTAAAGACTTGTGGTTGCTGTGCAGGTTTATCATATAGAAGTACTATGGTAGCTTTGGCTTCTTCTGTTTGCCCAGCAACCATGGCTGATGTGGTAGCTTCGTGCATCTTCTGGTTGCCAGCAACCATGGCCAATGTGGTAGCTATGTGCTTCTTCCAGTCTCCCAGCAATGATGACGGATGTGTTTGCTTTGTCCTTCATCTGGTTACCAGCAACCATGACCTAAGTAGCTGACTTGACTGGAGTACTGTGTCTGTAGTTTGAGAATTGTATATAGTAGCTTTTGCTAAACCTTGGTATGATTTGCATATTATATGTGTGGTCCATTTTATATTTAGCCAATGTTCAGCATGAAGAAATTCAAGACAAATCAGTGTCCTGAAAGATTTTGTTTGATTAGATTGGTTTCAGAACTGGATACATTGCTGGCTGCAGGGATGGATAGTTATGCTTTGGCAAACAATGTGCATTCAGTAGATATATTGTGCATGGATATGGAATTTATGTGAAGGCAAAGCCTGCAACTGAGG
>Ga0116231_10004805_pt1 | contig 27119 bp, 22 predicted proteins | sample S1TSphgellanicum_2_FD_89695 | JGI IMG/M metagenome (GOLD analysis project Ga0116231, IMG submission 89695) | Host-associated microbial communities from peat moss isolated from Minnesota, USA - S1T2_Fd - Sphagnum magellanicum MG | ecosystem: Host-associated > Plants > Peat moss > Unclassified... | reverse complement strand
TTTACCCGCGAATGTTTACCAAATTACACTGGTTGATCTATAAATTTTTTAAAAATTCTTTAAAATTCTTGCTTCTTTGGGCTTCCATAACATTCTCGCACCAAGAATGTCATAACTATGCAACTCACTCTATCATACCCTTGACCTAGTCAACCACCTTGCTTGAAATGAAAATAAAATGTCAATTGTTTGAAAGCTCGAATGTAGTCATCCGATGTCACAACATACAAGCAAGCTCCCCTTTTCCCAAACTATTGAAGCCATACATTGTGCACTTTTCTAAAAGGTTACATGTGAACATGTCTACAAGCTCTTTGGGAAAGAATTTCTACAAGAAAAAATAAATGTTTGTTATGCAATTTTAAATTGACTAGTACCATGGATGTGAACTTATCAAGAAGGTGGGGTGAAAAAAAGATGTGTGGGAGGGTTAAAAATAGTACATGTATCATAAATCCTCCCCATTGTTTCACACAAAAACGCAAAAAACTAAAGCAATTCTCCAACTCTCGAAGTCCAAATTCATCACCGGCACCCAATCAATACCACCAACAACAAATTGCTGCATAGTAAACATTTGCCTCCTCCAACAAAATGACATTTTTGTATTCATAGCACAATGTCATATGTTTATCTCACAACTTTAATTTGATCTTTTGTTTTGTGTGTTTGTCCAAGGATTGAATCCAATGAAAAAAATTATTTGCCCTCTATCAACCATCAGCTCACTTGGATCTCCACTACCATAAACAATCCAAACTACATTCCAATTGACTTGAGCATTGTCAACCATGAATTCGTTGAGGCTTGGATTGGGAAAACCATTATTTGCCATGACCTTGTTGAAATTTTGTCACATTACACATTGAACTTCCATGTCTTCAAATTGCATATCACATATCACAATCGTCATCACTTTGCAGTAGAAAGGAATCATACACATGGCAAGCGAATGGCCTCCAACTCTCAACATGTTTTACATGATCAAACATGATCCAAATGGTTTGGAGGTCACCCCTGGGTTGCATCCACTTGATTAAATCATAGCCACTACTATCTCCATGCACAAACATCTTGAACATAAACATTTTTTCTAGAGTGTGTTGCCTTAAAAAACAACTATCCTGAATAAAATAGTAACCATTGTTCACTTTGAGAGGGAAAATGATATAACGTACTTTCTATTCCCTAGCCAATGTTTAAAGGATGCAATTAAATTTTAAATGTTGGGGGAAAACAATGTTACGAACTTGTCCATCATTTGGTGCAGCTTTTCGCCTTCCAGAACTTCCATTGACCCTTCTCCATCCTCATTCAATAGGTGTTGGGAGAGAAAGGTTTTACTTGTAGCCAACATAATGGCCAACACGGTAACCTTTGGTGTGTGAAACACCTCCTCCTCAACCAAGGATTTTGTCTTGATTGAAAACTTTTCTAGAACAACTTTTCACCACTGGGTGATCATACTTACCTAAATGAATAAATGCTCGAATCAAATTCTCTTGCATATGCACGATGTAGTACATGCAAGTTGCACACATATTAACACAGAAGGGGGTGCTATTAGAGATTTTGCAAAATGGTGGATTGGGAGCAAAATGACCTCCTTAAAGGTCATGAACATCACCAATCCTAGTTATTTCATTTCTACATTTGTTACAAAAATCATAGCCATCATTTCGACATTGCAAATAGCCCAAGCAACAAGCTCTCCAAAAAGTAAGGTTGAAATTGTTCTTGATGTTAGTCGTCTTAACCTTACACCATGAATGACCATCATGTTTTCTGTCCATTCCTTGCATTTTCTTAAAGTGATCGACGGGACTAACGACAGGGGGAGTTCGAACAAAACACCACCATTAAATGTGGTTGGAATGCAACAAACATTCTCAATGCGAAACTTATCATAGTTCAAATCTCTCAACTAAAACTAACATGCATGGCAAACGACATTGCCCTGAAATAATCTACTACACTTAGCATAGAGGGAATGTCTCGAATGGAATATTGGGAATAAGCAGAAACCAAAGTAGAATGATTCATGTGCAGAGAAAAAATCAATGGGCAAAAAGAAATTGAAGGTTCCATCTTCATTGGAAGAATTGCACGAATATATGAATGAAAATGAAATATTAACAAGTTTTGGGAGAATTTCCTATTTGATTTCCACAAGATGTGAGATGGCATTTGTAATAGATGTTGCAATTTCTAACTTCAAAATAGTATTCTGAGAGCTTTTTGAAAGATTTTTTACAACAATCCTAAAACTTCTCGCATTTAGCTTCCATTCCAAACCAAAATCACCAAAGACTATAACCTGATAAATGGATCTAATAACATTATTGTTATGATCATACACTTCATCCTTAGAGGCATGAACATTTCTTGGATGGAAACCAAACATAACATACAAACATTTCTCTATGACATGCAAGACTCCAAAATTGTCAACATAAACAATGAGCTCAACTTTACCCTTGGCATGAAAAGTTGCCAATCTACTAAAAATCAAACAGACCAAATAGAGAAGTGGAGATGATGTAAAAACAACAATATTTTACATGAAAATAGATGAAAATAAAAAAAGTCAATGACATTGGTTAAAAAAGTATAGTCAATATGTTAACTATGTGGAAAATGCAAAAGCAACAAAAAAAAATTGGGAAGAATGTTTAGTGGAAAATAAACTTTGATTTTTGCTAAATATGGAAGATACCTAGTTGATTTGGGAAGAAAGATGAAAAGTATGGCAAAACACAAAATAGGTTGGTGGAACTTATTGTCATACCAAATAAAGGAAAACAAACTCTTGTGTACATGAAAACTTCGAAAAATGATTACATAAATGGATGTCACATCAAATACACATTATTATTTTTGAGCAATGAAAAGACATATATTAGGGATAACAACAAAATGCCTTATTATGGAGACGTCATCTTATTAATCAAATTAAATTTCAAAAATATATACTAATTTTTTTACAAAGGGTTTAACATATACTAGTTCAAATATGAAGGTTCATGAACAATAAAATTTTGAGAAGGGTGAAAATTTAAAAAGCAATAGAGGTAAGGGATATTAATGAAATGACAATTGTTAAAGCTTATACAATACCCTCATAAACCAAATGAAATTCAAGATAGATGCACTACGTTAGTTGTTTAAGAAATTAAAAAGTAAATAATTTAATCACAAATTAACATGATCCAAATGTAATTATTTAAAATATTTATATATTTTAAAATAGATACATTTATTATATATATATATATATATGTATGTATGTATGTATGTATATATATATATATATATACATACATCTCTTAATGTGCATAAGACTGCATTTACCATATCAGTAACCAATTTAAATATTGAAATTTTGGTTTATTTCAAATTATTGAAGAGATTAAATTTTCAGTAATTCACAAGTTCCAAATATAAAATTTTGAGAAGGGTGAAGGATATAAATTAAATGATATATTTTTAATTGAATATTTAGAAAATTAGTAAGGAAATAATTTAATGAAATCCAAATGTATTTATTTAGTTATGATATGTATTTATAAAATAGAAACAATTAAAACCTCATTAATTGAATTATTTTGGAATCCTTTCATCAAGTCTAAATAAACAAAATTACAAGGGTATTATTGCAAATTGATAATAGTAAGAGACAAAGTGGCATCCAAGTGATATATATCCATTTGTGTTTTATAGACAGCAATTATTTGATCCTTAACCAAATTAAATGTTGAAAAGTTGTTTTGTATTAACTATTTAGGAAATTAATATTTTACTAATTCTCAAGTTCCAATTATATGGTATTAGGTCCAAATTTAGACATTCGGTTTATCTAGAAGACAACAAATTCCAGGATCTAAAATTTCAATTATAGAAAAAGTGGGCAAGGGATATCAAATCCTTTACCTACTTAATAAATTATCAATAGGGACCTATACCCCCAAAAGTGGGTGGATTATATATAAGTAGTTGCCAAATGGGCTCACATAATGTAGATATCTATAGTGAGCATTTAACAACATTAGATTATGCCAAAGACGGTTGTATTTTCTTTTCATTATGTTGTAAAATTTCAAATGCAAGATCTGACAAACCTCGAGGAAAACACAAAGTCCAAGGCATTATAGACAAAAAATAAACTTCAAATGGACAAATCCAAAGCAAAAGAAGAAACAAACGAAAATGTTGTTGCATTGGAAAATTGAAGTAATCAATGATATGCAACATAACTTATTTGTTCAAGATTCACTAGAGAGGTCATTGTCCAACTGAGAAAAAGAAGTATGTTCTTGCATAGTTTTTGGCCAAAAACAAAAATTATGCTAAAATGTTGAGTATATGGTCTTTCCTTGTGGAAACTATTTAATCTTTCCTTATTTTTTTCTTAGTTCATTATTTGTCTTGCTTTGATTCTTGTTTTATGTTTCTTGCTTGCTTTTTCATATTTTGCTTGTAATTTACATTATTTTTTCAAGCTTTTGGCCATAGATCGATCTCCAAAAAATTGGAGCTCCACCTATGGTGGAGAACAAGAAACATGTTCTTGAATAATTTCTAGCCGAAAACAAAAATTATGCAAAGTGTCAAGTATGTGGACTTACAAAAACTTTTAGATATTTTGCAGAACATGTCCATGTGATATAAACGGAAGATATTTCAAAAAATATTTCTTGAAAACCCTAATTTCTTTCTCCACAATATATATCTTGTGTTTTGATTCATTTAAATTGTGGATGGAGCAAACAAGCAAGCACAAGAAAACTTGGAGGTAAACTTTGTAACTCTATCTTTTTTCCTTCATTTTTATCTCCTTTCATGATTTGTTTCTTGCATTGACTCTTGTTTCTTGTTTCATGTTTCTTTTTTTCTTCTTGCTTTCTTTCATGTTTGTTTCTTGTTTTCTTTTTTGTTTGTAGTTTAGATTTTTTTTCAAGCTCTTGGCACTCCAAACTTTTGCACCAAAGTTTTGCACTGACATCCAAATGCTTTCAGTCGTCACAAGCTCGCGACCGAACTTTTGGCTATTGAGAGCTTCTTGCTTTCGACATTCCAAAGCTTAGTTGTGAGCTATGGACAACCGAGAGCAAAATGTTTTTGACGCTCCAAACTTCAATGAGAATGTTTTTTCTTTCAACCATCCTTAGCTCGCAACCGAACTTTAAACCACCCAAAGAAAAAAGCTCTTAGCGCTCCAAACTTTGGTGTTGAAGTTTCAAATGCCGAAAGAATTTCTTTTATTGGCATTCCATAGCTCGACCACAAGCTATGGAGGGCCGAGAGAATTTTTTCTCTCGACATTCCATGCTTTGGCCATGAGCTATGGAAGGTTGAGAGAATTTTTTCTCTTGGTGTTCCAAACTTTGGAGTCAAAGTTTGGAATGCCAATAATCTTTTTTTCCCAAGATTCCAAAGCTTGGGGCCAAGTTGTGGATTGCCAAAAGCTTCAAGCTTTCGGCTTTCCAAACTTTGACATCGAGCTTTGGAGTGTTGAAAGGGCTTTCTCCTCTTTTGCACGTGGATTTGTTGATGTTCAATGTCGAAGTTTGGAAATCTGACAGGTTTTCTTTTCTTTACACTCGAAAAGTTATGGAAGTCTCAAAATTCAATGCCGAGATTTGGATTTCCAAACACTTTTTGCTTTTGGTGTTCCAAAGTTTGACATTGAACAATAGAGAGATAAGAGAATCAATTATCTTTTTTTTGTTTCTTGAGCTATGGTTGAAAGCAAAATCCTCTTGGCCATGCAATCTTTGGCATCGAACATTAGTGGACCAAGAGAATTTCACTCTTTGAGCTCCAAGATTTGGCACTAATTGACAATGAAACTCCAAGCATGGAACTCCCATGAAAATGCATACAAACTTGATCAATTTTTTTTCCTCTATTGTGACCTTTTGAGTTATTGTCTTTATTACATTGTTGACTTGCATCTATGTATCTTGTTGTAGCCTTTCCACTTCCATTTGATAGCCAAGAGGAGGAGGTTGGTTGGTTCATCCTTACCCCTTTCTTTTTCATGTTTTAGCTTCTAACATCTTTTTCTCTTCTCCTTTTGGGTCGAATGAAATCTCCGATTCTATTGAATAAGAAGAAGCCCTAGCCATACTTCAAGAAGAGGTAAAGAAGACTTCATTCATGTTTTTCTTTAGAAGTACCGGAATCAAACTGTCATTGGAACTAACATTTAAATGTTTTATTTTCAAGAAACAATGTCTATACCCATTGGCCAAACTAAGGGAACTTCACAGGTTGATCCCCTAGATGTGGTAAATCCAAATGCTTCATATACTTCAATTCTTACAATTTCATTTTATTTCTTCAATTTTTGCATCTTGTTCAATCTTGTTATGCACTTTGGTTTCAAAGTGGGAATTTGTTTCATTTTTAATGTGTTGTAGACATAGGTTGTAAAATCACAAGCTCAAGACATGGAGCCAAGGTAATTTGATGACACAATCCAAAAAGTCCAAGTTCACCACAAGCTCAAGATTGTGGAGGTCTTGGATAGACACAAGATTCTACCAAAGGTGTCACAACCCTAACCTTGGGCTCGCGACCAAGGAAGGGGCTTGCAAGAAGGCAAGACAAGAGGGAGACCCAAGAGGCATTTCTTATACTCTCGGGAGTGTAGGAAAGTGTGAGAGAATGAACTCTCACACTCCCAAGGCAACTCCCACTTGGGGAGTGGAGTCCCGAAGGACTCCCAAATTTTCAAGGAGCAATTGCAGGGGTCAAAACCCATTGGTTTGAAGAGTTCTTTATATCATTGGAAAAATATTGAAACTTAGATGTCTAAAATTGGATCACATCACCCATTTGGACATCTGAATCACAAGTTATGGCCAAAAAAAGGGTCGGAAGTCAAATTGGCAGTTTAACTCCCAACCACGAAAAGTCGGGAATTGACCCGATTTCCTTGCGTGTAGGTGGCGTGAAACATAAATTTAAAAAAAGATCTCAATGAGGGCTACAACTTTGCTTCAAACCTCATCACGATTGGAAGTTTGCACACAAAGTTATGGGGATCCAAAGTTGCAAGAGTCCTGATTTTGGCAATTTCAAGACTCCCACTTGGGAGTCCCGGGACAAAAAGCCATTTGGATGTGGGTTTCATGGAAAGGCATAGAGTAAGGTGGTGGCTTCCCCCAAGTTCGGGTCATGGTGAATCTTGTGAATCTAAGTTTGCCTGTGGCTCGTCATAGCACCAAAAGTGCTTCAACTATGCACTAACCAACTTGTTGTTTGGTTTGTGCAAATCCGAATGAGTAATTAAGTGCTTGTCATTCTTCCTAGTCCCATCCTGGAGCTCTAGCACGCCCTTCTACCCCTCAAAGTGTTGCGAGTCAGGGAGCGTGACCTAACTCCTTGCTCTTCCATTGTTTTCACTTCAGACTCGCATTTGGAGTTTATCAAGGAGCCAGGGGGCGCGTCAAAAGGAGAAAGTTCGAATGAGCATTCCCCTTTGCAAAATGATATCCATGCATGTGGTGAAACCAACCTTGAAAATTGATGTGATAAAAATGGAATAGGCCTTCCATATGGGATATAAGGAGGGTGACAAAAATTTCTATGTGACAAAACTAGCAAGGGGAAAAAGCACTTGTGGATGCTTATGAAAAGGGTTGTGATCAGCACTAGAAGGTGGCTACTGATGAATTTGAGGTCTTTTTTTGTTTAATGTTTAGGCCAATTGAGTTGGACTATGTCAAACCTAGCCTTGTGCATGATTTTTTCAAATCTAGAACATTGGAAAAATTCCCCTACAACAGTTCAAATATGTATCCTCGGACTTGTATAAGAAATGTGAAAATAAAATTTCGCATTTAACCTAATATTCATTAACAATGCAGGTGTTATTTGAATACATGTACAAGGTAAAAATAACAATCTTTCAACTTCACTTGAATTCTTTTTCTCAATAGAGCATTCATGTCTTTGAACTCAACATCCTCTTCCTTCTTGGATACAAAAAGAACTTTTTGTGGCAACTAATGTTGTTTTCAAGATGTATTACGAAGAGGTGCTAGACTTAAGCCAAAGGTCAACATCCAAAATGCAAATGCTCATGGAGAAAGCCATGGAGCATATTAGGAATAGCACTTGACAACCTTCACCAAACATCTTCTGGTTTGTGATCCATCATTGGGTCTAAAGTTCCTACAACATATTCAGATACATTATGATATGAACTCTGACCCAAAGATGCTAAAAGAAAAATTACAAATGTTAGTCTTGGTAGCCATTTCCAATGAGTAGAAGGTTTCATGGCTTATGCATTTGGTATGAGTCCAATGTGTTGAAGGAGGCCAAGAATTCCCAAAACAAGGTTTTTCTAACACAAATGTTTGATAGGTGGTTCCATAAGGCCACCTTTTGGTCTTAGATACCTCGTTTTACAAATCATGCATTCTCTCAATTACAAATTTTTAGCCAATTTTAAAAGACTAAAAATTGAGGTCTACTCTTATGCAACTTGATGTTGAATTTCAAAAGCTATATGCATTGATAGTCACGAATCTTGGCTTGTTTGTCAGAGATACAAGTGATTTATTTTCCTTGTCAGATTACATCAAGGATTGGAAACTTATAGTTTAGGAGACTGCATTCTTCCGAAAGTTCAAATCAAAAGATGGAATTTGACAAAGTAAGGCATGGGAGCAGCAAATTGGTGGGAATGAAACTTTGAAAAGAGTCGTTTTCAGGTGAATGCACTCTTGGATCATACCCAACTTATTATTTGCTCCATTGCATGATTTGAATCTAACATCCCTTCTTAATTCTTCTAGGTATTTCAATTTTGTGTTCCTTTAGAGAAGTGCTATTTGTGAAATTATAACGCTTCTAAAAACTTGGAAGGATCCCAAGTCGGATAACATTATGTACCAAAAAGATTTACTCAAAGATTAGACATCTTCCCATTTCCAGTAATTTCCATGGTATGTGGATTACTTAAAGGACAACACACCTCCTTTTAAGCGGGAGCTTCAAAAAAAACTTTGACCCTAGCTATGTTAAGTTGAGTGTCTTGCATCATTTGAAATGGAAACAAGAGCAAGAGGTAAGAAGAGAGTGCAAGATGGAACAAAGGATAAAGGCAAGGGAAAAGTTTCAAACTCCAATTTTCAAGGAGATGACTCAAGGGTCCTGGAGCATTAAGACGATAAGGAGAGAGAGGACACTCTCCCATATGATTCATTAGTTGATGTTCAAATGAAATAGCTTGACATCTTCCCTAGTGGGGAGGCTGAATATGAAGGTTTCCAGGGCACTCCTTCCCAATAGTATCAAAATCAAAGGCCTAATGTTGACGTTTCACAGAAATCACACAAGCAAGCTCCTCCACCTCCCATTAAGATACATTCAGCAAGGAGTTTGCAAAGCAATGTGAAGGTCCTCGACTATCATAGCCTTCCATCCTAGTTCCTAAGTTGAGCTTGAATGTTGGCTTAAGGAGTTCGCGTAGATTGATGATTTCATTACCACTATAAATCAATTTCCCCATTTCTCCTAACTTCCTTATGAAATTTCTAGAACCAAGTTCCTGGAATATTTGAAAAACATGTAGAGTTGAGGCTCAAATTCCTTTCTAGAAATGGTTGGGTCCATGAAAATTTGGTGCCAAATTTTGGTCAACACATTTAACATTCCCAAAATTCAACATCAAACTTTCACGGTGCCAAATTCCTTGGCACTTTGGAGCCACTTTTCCATTGAAAATTCCATCCATCACCAAACTTTGGTGTTGAAGTTTGGTGGTTTTTCCATGTTGGAATCACTTAAGAAACTTTAATGCCAAAATTTCCTGGGGTTTCCACATAAGATCCTTTCACCAAACTTTGATGTTGAAGTTTGGTGAAAATTCCATGTAGGAACCTTTCACCAAACTTTAATGTCAAAGTTTGGTGGGGATTCCACATATGGAACCTTCACCAAAATTTGGTGCAGAACTTTGGTGGGGATTCCACATATGGAGCTTGCACCAAACCTTGGTCCCAAGGTTTGGTGGGGATTCCATCTTCTTCTATTTTCATTTTTTAAGGTTTCATAGACATTACTTGATTTTTTTGTTTGTGTCTCTAATGAGAAAAAAAAGTGGATCTTGTGATTGTAGACATCCCAAGCCCATTCTTGATGCCTTATATTTTTGACCCAACATTTTCTATCCCATCCTAGAATCAAAATGTTGACAACTTTATTGATTCCGTCATTTTGTTTTTTGACAAATTCTTGTCCGAGAATGGAACTATGCCAATTTTCCATGTTGATGACTTACGTGTCCTTAAAGATATCGGGTCCTTCCTAGAAAACTATTTTTTGAAGAGTTAGATGAAATGGATTGTGATAAATAGTCTTCAATAGACAAGTAACAAGGACCACTTGTTGAAGGTCTTCATTTTTCTATGTGCTCACTTCTATTTCATTTCTTTCTTCTCATTCAGTTATGGTAATACTTAGTTTTCCTTCAAATCCTTCTGAGCAGGGCTACATTGCTAGTCAAGGTCCCGAACCTTGATTTGGGGACCAACTCACAATTTTGTTTTTTCCCCCCTTCACTTGATTCCATGACCAAAGGAATCAATGTAGTCTCTAAGAATGTATTATAAAATTTCACAAGCTTCATGACTATGTCTAGATCAAGCTTGGGGAAGCCATTTAGAGTTGCAAAAGATATTGATTTTGGGATGAGGCAAGTGCTCATCAACGCATGCATGAGGCCTAGAACCCTTGTCATCAACCTCAACTACAAACTAGATCATGATCATTACAAACCATTCTCCTTTTTTACATTAAAATAGTTTCCACATTTGAGTCGAATAAAACATATCTTCTTATTTTTTAGTTCTACAAGCAATAACATATGGGGGCATCAACATTCTTGCCCTTAAGCCTGAAGAGCTTCTTGTTCTAGGAGGTTTTCACAATTTTCTCTTCAGTTCCTCTACCACCATTTGCAAGTACTTATGCCCCAAGCTAGGATCCCGACTCCCCAATCAGGAAGAAACATAAAATTATTTTGGATTGTGAATAAGGTTCCCAATCATTTCCAATTCTTTCATAATAATTCCCACATTTGTCACAAAAACTTATTCCATGTTTGCTTATAGAGGTCCAGCTTGAAGACTTCCATTCTTTACACATCATGGGTTCCTCTAAAATCCTTCAACTAGTCTAGTATTGCCTTTGTATGTTGAGGCCTAGGCTAGTGCTATGGTGGACATGTAGTCCTTGCCATTCACTATTGTTTCATCATTGTCTTATGATCCCCATGTTTTTGCCTTTATTGATGTAAAGATTGAAGTTTCAACTCAATGATAATTTTTCCATTTTCATTTTTAGTTATGTTTGTTACTTCTTTGAACTATTTTGTTGAGCTTGGGGGTGGATGACATTATGTGTGTCATCCTAAGGTTGGGTGGAAAGCTCTTGTAAAACTTTAATATGTAAAAGTTTCCTCTCGCCTTGCAACTATGATGTCTTTGCAAAATATTTAGGGTTCCAACATGGATTAATTCATTGGATGGTGAATTTCATGGTCTTCTGTTGTGTGTATTCACATTGTAATTTAGTGTAGTTTTATCAGTTGCAAAGCATTTTGTATTCTTATAAAGTAATATTGCATCCAATATTTTGATTTTTTTCTTTTTTAACTTAAATTTTTCTTTGTATCTATGTTTGCTTATATAGGTCATTATAAACCCTTAAAGCATTTGAATTTGATTTGATAGATTCTTATTACCAATGTTCTCACTTTTCCCTTTTTTTTCAAATTTTATTTTGATTTTTAAATATTATGCGCCTTGGCATCTATCTTCATATGCATGTATGAAGCTCATCTACCATACTTTGAGATCTTCTCAATATTATCTTGTGCAAGATATCCTCCAATAAACCTTTCCCCAAGGCAATAGGAAATCTATAATTAATATTGAATTATTGGCCACATCAATTTATTTAAAGATATTTTATTCATGGCTATTTAGTTAAAGCAAAATGAACGTTCTAATTGACATGAACTATGGTCTCTATTGAGTATAAAAATTAAGCAAATCATATTCTTGGCATTTGAAAAGCTTCCCTACCCGAGACTATACTTGTGATTATGTAATTATGTGTTTTTTAGAATCCAATTCATGAACAAGCTATTCCTTTTGTTTGTTCATTAGAAAAAGGATAATTCATTTCCACCATTGCTTTCATTGTCTATTGATAGGCAATAGTTCCTCAATCCGAACTGATTATAAGCCATACATGTATATTGAGAAACTAAAAAAGTTATTTTCTAAGGTTATTTTTTCTATAGATAATATTATGTTGGGCTAAAATGATTCTATCCAAGTTAGTGTACTAGTCTGCTACCGAGTTTTATCGAAAGTTGATTTTGGGTATGTCATGGGGTTTTAATAATAAACCATTTAGATCAATGAAAACACCAAAGTGCACTATACAATATAGTTTCTTGGGGAAAAAGACATTTGCAAAGATCATGATTAAGCATTGGTATCATCTAGTTACATCTTGGTTGTTTTCATAATTAGGTTAAATTCTTCATAACATACAATTCCTAACATCCATTGAAAAGCTTACACTACAATCAACTTTTAGCCAATTTTTTCATGGTTTCTTGCTTCCCCCATACATTGGTTTCAATACATGGTTGCTCTAGCTTTGAATTCCTAGATGTCGACTTCTGTGATGGTTAGACTCTCATTTTCAATGGTTTCCTCTTCTTCTCCATCACTTAATACAAAAATTTCTACATCTTCTGTTAATTTTTATTTTTCCTTCCCATTTTTCTTTTTTTAATTTTATTTTGATTGAGGGATCACAAGTTAAAATTGCTTGTACAATGTTCTTTCAAATCTAGCATTTTATTTGCATCGAACTTGAGGATGAACTTTTTCCTGGGCTTTCCAATGGGGTGAAAAACTCTTCATATTCTTCTTCAATTGCTCTTCTCCGAATGATTCCCTTGCTAATATATTGCAAATGTTCATTCCATGACTTATTTTCATTTTCTAACATCACAACCATTGGTAGACCCCTACAATGTAACACATTTTTCAATTAAGTTTAACATGTTCAATCACTATCCGATGTAAACCATACATGCAATCAAAACATGACTTCCATTTTTTTCTTGAATTCAATATCAATATCCTTTCATAAGTACATGCATTCTAGTATCTTGATTTAGGTTGTCAACGTTTGACCCAATAATGTTCCCAACCAACCAACCAACTAGAGGTGAGTTTTCTAGCTTGAATTGTTTTTTTTCTTTCAAAGTCTGTTGAACAACAACTCATATGTTTTAGTTTGTTGTGGTTGTGTTATGAACAATTCATGTTCATAAACATCTCTTATCCAAGGTAGGTTTCCAAACAACAAACTACATGTAATTCCATGCCCATCCACATCTTGTGCCAACAAACTACATATATTTCCATGCCCATCCACATCTTGTGCCAACTTTGAATAGGCATCTCATTGCTATCAATATAATATTATTATGGAATGCATCCTTTTGCTTGATCAAATGAGTTTGAGCATAACACGTATAATACTAAAAAAAACTTTTAGCATTCAATTCAAATAACACAAGATACCATCCTATTTTCTTAAAAATTGTGCCACTAAGCCAATGATTTCCTCCTATATTTTGCACTCTTTCAATTAACCGATTCTCTCTCATTGGAATTCTTTGGTTTGATTAAAACTGCCATTGTTTCCTTAAAATAAATTTACACACAAAAATTATGTTTGATTAAATACAAATTTTGTTATGTTTCAAGCCCTAGCTTTGAGAAGGTCAATCTATGTTGAATGCTCAAAAAACACAACTCTTGAACAACTCCTAAACCCAATCTACACAATTATACATCTACATGGAGTTTTTCACAGCCTCGCATTTTGAATTATAGATTATTATGCTACTACTTTTTTTGAACATCAATGATATTGTTTGTTTGTATGTTGGACATATTGAGTAGACCCAATTTCCCTAGGTGTGTTGCTCGCATCATTGCAGTCCGTTTCTGTCCTTGGTGTCGTTGGTTCCATGCCTTCCTCTTCTTCATCCATTAGGAAACTTTTTAGGCATGGTGTCTCAGGCACTGTATTTTTTTCTTCATCATCCGACTCCATCACTCCACCATCCAAGCATGTCTCGTAATCTTCATCCTCCACCTCGTTGCTAATTGTATTAACCTCCATTAGTTGGTCCATTTTTATGCTATAAGCGAGCTTTGGTGCTTCATATGGGTCATCCTTTGCATTTGCATCGTTTCTTGGGCAATTTTTTTCTAAGATTAAATCATTTTATTTTTTGGGCACATTAAACCCCAGTAGGTAATTGCACTATTAATGAAATCATGTTCTAAATTTTTTATTCGTCCAATCTATTGGCCATGGATTATTTCCAATTGGTTGTCACAAGCTACTCAAAAACTCTAGTTTAAACATTTTGATCATTGTCCCATATATCGTGTAATCCTGCAAATGGTAAGTAGATGCCCAATATCCAACCTCTGTCTAGAACTTGACATCTACACTTTTCAACTCTTTTTTTTCCATAGGTGGGTACAAATTCAAATATGATGGTGTTCCACAAGAATATTATGGATATGGATACCATGACACGATGTAGATGAAGAACCTCTACTTTGCTTTTCTTTGATGGAACCTTTCAATTTCAAAATAAAATTAAACTAAATGCACAAAATAACCTAAGTTTGGGAACATGTTGGGTTGGTGACATACTTGTAGTGGTCCACTCAAATTTTGCATTTAAGTCTAGTATGACAACTTTGCTTTTGATTAGACCATTTGGTTGGTAGAAGTAATTTTGGAATAGTAGCCACAACAACAAAAGGTCCATGTACCTCAAGTGATTTGGTTGGATGTTGAGTGAATTCACTGGTCATAATGAACAAGACCTAATGGGGAAGTAGTGAATTCATTGGCCTAATGAATGAAGACTAGTGAACTGCACCCACATTTTGTAATAGTGAACATACATGCTAGAATGGTTCCAAATGGGAGAACTACATTTGTTTCAACTACCACAAAATCAAGTATTTATTGCTCATTTAATGCTCAAATCTACTCTTTTTAGTGATTTTTTGTTTCAACAATCACTATGGATTTGTTCAACAAGCAATTTCAACGTTCAATTTTGACCCTCATTTTATTTTTTTCAAAACTAAATATTTCCTTTTGAAATCATATATTTTGAATAAATATTCATGTTATCACGTGTATTGAACTCCAATTTAATGCAAACAATGGGGATTTAAATCCTCCTTCATTTCTCAACACGTTTTCATTTTTGACTATCGTATACCTTTCATGGTTTCAGGGTCACCCTTATCATTTGATGATTCACTTGAAGTTTTAACATTTTGTTCTTTAATTCTGGTGGCACCCAAGCTCACTTGTTTGGAGTTGCATATAGTCATCTTTAGGTTTCATGAATTTTGTTGAGAATAAATTGTTATACATTACTAAATCTTCTATCAACAAATCATTTAGTAAGCTTGTAAAAAATGATTATCGAATCAACTTCTTTAGACTTGTGGGTTCTTTGAAGAAATCCATGGAATGTGTAAACATTGCTCAATTGTAGTCTTCCATATCCTCCTTCGAAATATTTATAGTTTGTTTGAGCAATGCAATATTTTTTTTGTTTATCTTTGCATTCACCCATTGCCACGTCGCCCATTCATCTATTTTGTCAATTGCCATTTTCCATTCTTTTCCCCATGTTTTGATTTCTAGTAAATGTAGGAGGGGGATTAGCTAAATGTCATCTCACATATTCTATTTAGTATGCTTGAAAAAAAAGTATATTCAATCATACATTCTAAGGTGTTTGGTGTGACATTTGGTGTCAATTTCTTTCTTCCCATTGTAAAATAAAGATTTCATAATTGGAAACACGTGGTAGAGGTAGAAATGATGAAGGTAGGCAATTTGGGTGGAGTAAATGCAAATTCAAATATAGAACAAACAAATTAGTAATAAAAGGGGGAAAACGCAATTTGATTATACAAGTAATAAAAATGGTGTTTATATGCAAGAGGTTGAGAATGTGAATGAAAATAACAAATAACTTGAAATGGTATTAATAATTTAAAATGTTAGCGATTACCAGATATTTTCTCAATTCCTAATGGGCACATGCCTCTTAGTGGTGAATGGGTAGTGTATGAATTGGCACATCCCTATTGGTGGGTTAACAAGTTAATATGCCATTGAATTGGATTTAGTTAAAAATTTCCCATGGCTTAGATGTTGCATAATTTAATATAAATGAAATATGAAGTATGATGTCAACATTTCATTTGTCATATTCTTCAAAATAAACCAACATAAATTTATCCATCCTATTTTATTTTCAATTAAAAATATATATATATATATATATGTTGCCAACATTCATGAAAAAGTTCATCCATTTTAATTGTCATCCATAAATATCATTCATCCATGAACGCATGGCAAAATATTTGTCCATGTCACCAAATATTTTGTCTCATGTGTCAAAAATATTATGTTAACATCAACAAAACAATCTTGAAAAGATTCCCTTGAGTTCACTTGTTCACATTCATGCTCACATGCTCACTAGATAGCAACCCTAAAAGGTGATCAATTTTCATGAGGTTTTTTATATGCCACTAAATTGGATTTAGTGAAAAAAATTTCCCATGGTTTAAATGTTGCATAATTTAATATAAATGAAATATGAAATATGACATCAACATTTCATTTGTTGTATTTTTCAAGATAAACCAACATAAAAATTTTCCATGGACTGTTTTTTTTTCAATCATTTTTAAAAAATAGTATGTTGCCACTTTCATGAAAAAGTTCATCCATAAATATCATTCATCCATGAACACGTGGTAGAATATTCATCTACGTCACCAAATATTTTATCCCATGTGTTAAAAATATTTTGTTGATGTTAGCAAAATAATCCTGAAAATATTCCCTTGGGCTCACACTTGTTCACGTTCACCTACTCACCATTCACACTCACATGTTAATGAGATAGCAACCTTGAAAAGTGATCAACTTTCATGAAGTTTTTTACTTCACATTTTTATTTCATGTCACTAAACCTAGTGGCTAAACCTAAGTGACAGTTAATGGTTAAATTTAAATTAAACATAATGGCTAAATTGAATAACCAAACTTAATGGCTTAATGTAATGGCTAAACATAATGTTTAAATCTTAGCTAAACCTAGTGATTAAATGTAATGGTTAAATTTAGTTGATAAACCTAATGGGGTAAAAACATGGTAAAGTATACAAAAAAGTGAGAGCTTTTAGATTTACCCTATATCATGCATATAAAACAAAACAAGTAACATAAAAATGGGTGGAAATATAATTGTAAACCATCCCACACCTATATTACTACTATAAGAATTCACTTCTAAAAAAATTAAGACCAAACGAATTTAAAAAGTAGATTAAAAGTATTTCCATTTGCTAGGTGGTAAATTTGTAAATGGGGACACTTTTAGTCTACTTTTAAAACTTAGTTGTTATATAACTTTTCAAAATATAAATATCATTATAGTTTTGAAGTGTGGCCATAATAGAAAGTAGAAAATCTATCTATTAAAACGTACTTACCAAATATATTACAAAAGTCCACAATGTAAAAAATAGATGAAAAGTAGATTGCAAAATCTACTTATATTTCTAGAAACCTACTTTCAACCTATTTTTACAATGTGGAGTTTGAAAGTTAATGCATAATAGTGAAGAACTATTTTGTATTTGATCATTCAAGTAAGAATATTCCATGTACAAATGGTTTATGATGGATTTTCTTTTTTCTTTTTTTTACTTGTCAAGTAGACTACCAAGGAAATTTATTTGTTTACTTACCATGTTTATGCCCAATGGCTAATCTTCATGGCTAAAATTTGGCTAAACTTAGTGGTTGAATATAATAGTTAAACATAATGACTAAATCTTGTCTAAACATAGTGGTTAAACATAATGACAAAACATTGATTAAGCATAGTGGTTAAATCTAATGGTTAAATCTAATGATTAAATATAATGACTAAACCTTGGCTAAACATAGTAGCCAAACTTAAGCTAAACCTAGGCTATACCTAGTGATTAAATTTAAACTATATCTAGTGACCAAATTTAATGGTTCAACTTCAACCAAACCTAATGCCAAATCTAATGCCTAAACGTAATGGTTAAATCTAGTGACTAAATTTAGTGGATAAACATTGTGGTTACACCTAATGGTTACATTTAGTGGTTAAATTTAGGTAGGTAAGTGGGTGGATAAGTATGTAGGTAATATGTAGGTATGTGGATAGATAAATAGGTTGTACAAAGGTGAACAAATATAGTAGCAAGGTAAGTAGTAAGTAGGTGGGTGGGTGGGTGGGTAATAAGTAGGTAAGTAGCTAGCTAAGTAAATAAGTGGGTGAATAGGTAGGAGGTAAATACATAAAACCATGTTGCATTTGATTAAAGACCATCGGTCATTTTGATTAAAAATTATTGGTCATCTTGACTAAATGTTTCAATTGATTAAGGATCATTGGCTATTTTGACTAAATGTTTAATTTGACTAAAGACCATTGGTCATTTTGATTAAAAATCATTGGATATCTTCACTAAATGTTCCACTTAATTAAAGATCATTAGCCATCTTGATTAAATCTTCCATTTGACTAAAAATCATTGGTCATTTTGATTAAAGATCATTGACCATTTTGATTAAATGTTCCACTTGATTAAAAACCATTAGTCATTTTGACTAAAAATCATCAGCCACCTTTTTAAAGGTTCAAATTGACTAAAGACCTTGGCCATTTTGATTAAAGTTGTACAACTTAACTATATGTATCTAGTAAAATAAATCATTATAATCAAAATTGATTAGTCAAAAAACATGTGTCATTCAAACACCATGGTTTTTAGTCAAAATCTACACATGTCCATTAATCAAAAATTACAAATTAATCAACTTGAACGTCTTAAAAAACCATGATTTGTAATAGTGTGTTGAACAATTCAACTTGGGGTTAAATCACCTACCATTAAAGGAAGAATATGCCAAGAAAGTGGCATTTTTCCATGGGTTGCAACAACCTTGGGCAAACAACACAATCTTTCAACATGGGAAGGTGCCCAAGACTTGTGACAAATTACCAAGGGTAGCCTTACCAATACTAATACCTAGTTATGCCTAGTCAATATTCACAACCCATTGGTTAATATACACAATCTACTAACCAATACTCCCAACCACTTGGCCAATATTCACAGCCAACTAAACCTCATATGCCTATGCCATCTAGTCAATACCCCCAAGTTATGCCAACACCTAATCAATACCTGCCAGTCCCAAGCACTCAATACCCCCCAATGCCATTTACATTTGTTCAATACCCCTGTGCAATTGTCCATGCACCTACAACTCAGTACCCAAGAGTCTTGCCAATTCATTTAGTTTAGTATCCCTAAGTGCTCCCATCTTAATCAACCCCATACCCCCCACTCCCACCCACCACTTCAACTCAACACCCACCAACCCAACATGCGCAAAGGCCTCAATATCTTGGAACCCACAAATGGTAATTGGTCAATACCAACAACAACCTTTTGCATGGCCTATAATTCTAACAATCAATATGCCACCAGGATAGTGGCCTGAAACAAGTAACCCAACAACCCTTACTTACCCTCCAAACATCCAAAAGTCCATGGGAGGTCAATCCAGTGTGGGAGTTGGATTAGCTATAGGCATGTCTGCCCAATTAGATAGCATAGTGGTTTCGTCAAACTAGTGTTCAAGGCAAACAAAACAGAGGGTTAAACGTTGTGCAATGGATAAAGTCATGAATAGGCTTGGAATTGAAATGGCAGAACTTCATGGTAAGGATGTCAAACCTATTGTCCATTTTAATCCTTTAGGAAGACCCATTGGTGGTGGCAAGTGCACTTGGTTAACTACACTTCGAGGGTATGCCTTGAAGTTCAATCCTGCCATTGAGGACATTCGATGACAACCTATTGAAGCTTGGATGCCATAAAAGAAGCTTTGGATGTGGGTTTTGAGTATATATTTTTTTCAGTTGGCTATAAGTATGTCAAGGACCAAGTGGTTGTTGTATTGAAAAGTAGGCATGGTTGGTTTAGGAAGAAGATAAAGAAAGGCGAAAGTAGACCACATAATTGCACAAAAGCACATTGGGACTAGTTGATTGAAGTTTTCAAACAAGAGATGTAAATACGGCTGCACAAATGACAAGAATTTGGGTAGCTTAGAAGAATGCATCATGAGTTGGAAAAGAATGTGATATTAGTGTGGAGGAACGAATGGTAAGTAATTAATTTCATGCTTCCTTTTTAAAATTTCATAATTTGCATTTCCTTGTTCAATTTCAAATTTTGATTCTAGAACCTATGGGTTGGATGGGTTTAGGAGGCTAACCTAGGATGAAAGCCCACATTGGTGGAGATATAGAAGGAAGTTGTGAGGGAAAAAAGTTCTATCAAGCGCAAAAGGCTAAAGGTGGAGGAGGATGAGGTTAGAGGAAAATAAATAAACATCTTTTTTGTCTTAATTAGGTCTTGCAAGTTGTTTCAAATGAAACATTATCTTTTTGTGGTTCTATTTGTCCTAGTTGTATTTTTGTATTTTTGTCTATCCTAGTTAATTAACCTTGGATGTCAAGCTTTGATTTGTCCTAGCTAGGTCTTGCAAGTTGTTTCAAATTAAGCATTATCTTTTTGTCTATCCTAGTTGTCTTTCTATCTCTTTATATTAATATAACATCATGCACCTAATGTTATAGCCCAACAAGAAATTTGGACAATGCAAGCCAATTTTTGACATTTGACGTTGACCTACACATACGGGCCATGGAGAATAATTATGAAGAACTTGTTAAGGTCACTGAAGATTTGAAATCTAGTAATGATCAACTAATGCAAAAGCAAGATCATATATTCAGTAAGATGGAGGAAGTGTGTTCATTTTTGAAGTCAACAACCATTCATGTGGGTCAACCCGTAGTTGAGGGATGGAAAATGTTAGATGCTATTGCTAACAAAGTGATTGCCTCTCATGATGGCAACATGGCCATGGTAAGTAACATGCAGATTATAAGACAAGATTTGTTAGGTTATGTTTCCCACTTTGTTGGATTGGGTTGTTATGTTTCCAACTTTGTTCAATTGGTTTGTTCTATTTCCCATATTACTGGATTAGTTTTGCTATGTTTCCCAATTCATCTATACAAAAAAATGTAATGTTATCATAAATTAAAATAAATATTTAAATATTATATATATATAATTGAAATCACCTACTAGTTGTCTAACCTAGTTGAAAGTTATAGTTGCAATAAAATTGCAAACAAGATTGCATTTCATCCATCTTTTAGTACATTTTATCATGGACATACATGTGCGTTGATGGTGACACCAAAATAATTGAACACAAATCAATGTCTTGACTATGTGCCAACTAGAGAATGCTAAGAGTATTCCAAAAATGGCCTTTTAGTCGAAACATGCTTCACATTGTTTATCAACATAGTTGGACATTCAATTTGGAAACATTGTTGATGTTGGGAATATTTGTCAAATGACCCCCTAGTTGAAAAATGCTTTCAACTATGTAACAATATAATGGATGACTCAATTTAATTGATAATTGCCATAAAAACAAATCCCAATTACAACATAGTTGCAAATAATGTGCAATTGAAAACATTTTGCTGTAGAAGGGGGGTATTCTATTAGTGTGTAAAGCCCTTGGGGCTAATTTCAACTTTTGCAGCAATAGGAATGTTTGATTTAAGTTGAAAATTGAACTTAACTCATGTAAAATGGGCCTATTAATCACAAATTTAACATGTCACAAATGAATAATGAAAATCATGTGTTGAAAACACATTTCATACATGGATAAATGTGCTGATGAATCAAGTATGAATTTATGAATGAACGAATGTCACATGAAATTTACATCTTCCTATAACATTATGTATCAAATGTGTTTTCAAGGCATGATATTAATGTGTGAAATGTATGAATTATGAATGAACGATTATTGCACAATTTCCATTATTAAGTCATGAGATGCTAAATTTGTGATTTAAAGATGAAGACTAAATGAAATGACAACATAAGAAGCAAGCGGCAATCAAACAATGTAGCATTAATTTTATTCCAATTCACAAAGTTAATAATAATTTAGAAACGAACATGGGATCTAATGGTGGACATTAAGAACACTTGGAAAAGATCTTGCTTACATTAAAATTTGATTATATCCAAAAAATTAAAAAATTACATTTGATATGTACAAATCAAATGTGGAGCACTTAGATCCATTATGATCATTAACGTATGAAGGTTAAACAAAGGTTGATCTACCTATAATTTAATCAATTATGAATAGGATGTTACATTTTGGCAGAAAACCTTAAATGATATAAAAGCCAATCATCACTTTTAACACAAAGATGATATATGCCATTCAAATTTATTTTGGGTAACCATATATCTAGACATTGTGAATCCCTGCAAGCACAATCATAACACCTTTAACATTTGTAGACAATATTAAAATATAAATACCTTAAAAGTAAGGTGAAGGAACCATTTCCCAAATGTAAAGGCTAAGCATAACAACAAATAGAAAATTAAAAAAGGTGAGGACATAACTAGACACCTACAAAAGTCATCACAAACTTAACATCTCACAATTTAAAAATGGAAACCATGTAACATTAAATCATTCATAATTCATACACATCATGCATTAATATTATGAATTGGAAACACATTTGGCACATGGATTTATTGGAAGATGCGAAATTCGTGTGACATTTATTCATTCATAAGTTTGTACTTCATTCATCAACACATTTATCCATGTGTAAAATGTACAAACCTATGAATGAATGAACTTCACATGATTTTCATTACTAATTTGTCACATGCTAAATTTGTGATGGTGTGAACACAAACAATCACTATGGCACTAAAAAGGATTCAAAGGCACCCTTTGAGGATTCGGAAACAACAAGTGATCGACTTTTTTTACTATGAAATCTCACAAAGAAATAAAAATGTAAAATGTTTTGTGTACTAATGAATTATTACCGACTTTAACTATGAAGGAAATTGATGAATCAGAAGGGGGAAGGTAGACTAATTTCTCCGAAGGAAGGGAGGCAAGTGAAGAGGTATGAATGGTTTGATTTTTGTAAAAGAACAACATATCTTGGTATTTCAATCCCAAAAGAGTTGTAATGATTTTTGAATTTTTCATGAATAATTTTTTGTAATAGTAGTTCATGCATGTCTTTTGCATATTAGGAGGTAGTTAGAAAGGATTATGGCCAAAGCTCTAAGGATGATGGGGCCAACATAGAATGAACAAGCCTTCAACATTCAGTATGACAAACAAAAAATTAGGATTTCAATTCACTTTCTACTTTAAGGGCTTGGGAGGATATATGTAGTCTTTGTGAATGTAGTTCCTTTTCATTGTGAACTTGTTTGTGTAAGAAGAGATAGAAGGCAAAAAAACCTCAAAGGTGTTGGAAATCATTCAAGAGGAAAGCTTCACCTCCAAGGTAAACTTCCCAAATGCTTCTTTCTTCCTTATTTTCATTATTGCTTGCTTTTAGTTTGCCAGTAAAAAAAGTCGAGCTAGAGCTTCAAGTTGAGCCCAGTCTCGGCCTTGTTGAGATTGTTTAAAAATATCCAAGCCTGAGCTTGAATTTGAGCTTGGACAAAGAGCTCAAATCCAACCTCAAGCTCAATTTTTTTATAGTGGTTAAGCTACTCTCAGCAATGAGAGTAGCTCAACAACTATAAAAAAAACATGGGGTTTCTTGACAACTTATAATAAACAATTTAAAACAATGTGTACTTTGGTGAAAATTGATTCAAATGGATACCCTAATCATGCTAGAACCCAATCAAATTTTGTATCAAGTTAGTATGTATCATAAGTAAGCAGGTAAGGAATGTAAGTGATTAAAATTTAGGTAGGAACACGACTTGATGTCTTCTAAGTAGGTAGATGCATGTGGATGGTAGTTATGGGACAAGAATGCAACAAGAAAGTGTCTATTGTCTCCACACCATCTATCCTAATGGCGAACAACCTGGTGCTGGTTCATTCTGGCCAGTCCAGAGGAGGGTTTGTTGTTTCAGAGCATGGGAGCTATGGCGGTAGATTGAGTTCACAATGTGCCTGAGTTTACTTTCCAACACTTTCCGTTTATGCCAACAGGACTGATATTTTACTCACAACATACAGTAAATGCTCCTGTTGGCATGGACTGTTTACTGTCGACAATTTCCATTCATGCCAGAATCTGATCCAACAACCAGATCTCCAGATAAATCTTAACTTTGGCCAAAATGGTCAGTCATTGTGAACTGGAGCATTCTAGCCCCAATAATTGGCTACTGTGTTCAGAGATTCATTTGTAAGGAAGTATTTGGTCTCCTTCACATTTTATAAATGAGTTGCCTTGCAAACTTGGTGGAGAATGTTAGTTGTTGCAGGTGGGGAATTCATCCAATACCTCTCTCTCTCTCTCTCTCTCTCTCTCTAAGGTTTCAAGTATCAGGTAATGCCCCATGGTGGACCCAGCATTGCCAAAATAAGGTGCCTATGATGAGGTGGTAGCCTGGTCCAACGCCACACGCTTGGGAATATCACCCACCCATCAGCCTTACCCATCATAAAAACACAAGCAGAACATTATGTGTAGGTTAAAGCCCAAGGCATTTGACTTTACCAAAATAAGGGCGCATGTGTGTGAGATGGAGCTAAGCGCAAGCCTGACACCAGTAAATCCCATTGCCAAGGGCTTCATCATGCATAAAGACACTTTTTTGATTTTACATAAAGCTCATTTTTTAAATTTTCTCCTGTGATACTTGCTGGGTATTATGGGAAAAATAAAAATGAAGGTGGCCATTACGTGTTTTGAGCTGCCCACCCTTTGCAGAAGAAAGATTATATGCAGTAAGGCGACCTCTACCTACGCTAAAAAATTCAAGCAGGCCTTCACAATGAGGTGGATCACACTAAACATGAATAGATCATGAGGTGGTAGGACCAAGCGGAAATCACCTTGCACCTAACAACAGCTGCATTATTCATAAATATAAGGTGCTGTCAAAATGCTGTAGGAATTTTCTACTAGTGCTTTAGGGTGAGTCTTGTGTAATTTATCAGACAGTTGAGAGGGTTTCTGATAATAAAATCCAGTTTATCGACTAGGTACCACAAAAGTGCAAACAAGTTCAGCAACAACACCGCCTCGCATGCTATTTGTAACTGTTGATTTAGGGAAGGATTTGTGCTGACAATCACCTCCATTTCTAAGACAAGATCCCCCCAATGTGAACCCCCTACTGTCCTAGTATGGACTAATTTAGTACTGTCTAGAATCTGTGACTTCAAGATCACAAATTAGTCTGGATGTCCTCCCTAGATTGAGAGAGTACATTTCTAAAAGATTTATTGACTGGCACTTGGTACAAACTACTGCCAAGTTGCAAACAGTTTCCACAAAAGCCTGAGAGGGAAGTCTCTCACAGTTTAGTGTGTGATATGTACAACAACATGATCTTTTGATTTTGAAACTTCTCAGGTGTTCCACCTGCAGGCACACAGCTCCTCTAAATTTTGAAAACTTGACTAGGACATTACAATCTACATCAATCAAATAATATAATATATCAAGGTAAAGGAATCTAATGAATTCTTTACAACTATAGTCTATGCATGAAATTTGGTGATGTAGAAAACCAACCAAAAAACACCTTCTTTTTTTCCCAGTTTGAAAAAAAAACATTGGCTAGAAAAAAAGACGTTTGGGTCAGAGCAAAGGTATACATTGACTGGATTGGATATTAAAATTGCACAACCTCATCTGAGGAAATAGTAGACCAAATCTGGTTTTCCTCTCTTATTCCCAGCTTCCCAAGTTTTATGTATGGATGATTGGAATTGACCTATTACTGTATAGATATGGAAAGACTTGGGATAGAGGCACATTACAAGAAAATTTACAATTTGTGTAATTCTTACATGAGTTAATTCGTATAACAAAACACAATTATCCAGAAGTATGGATATCTACAAGTTGCCAAGCTCACTTGGATTATAATGTTTCCATTAACAAAATAAAAAATTCAACCAATTTTTTAATATGGCAAGAACTTTTTAATTTTGATTAGTTACAAGAGTCCAAAAAAAGAACAAGGTGTGTTAAACACAATGGCCTTGTCATTAATTTAATATCAACAATTGATATTTATGATAAATTGGTCATATCTAGGGGAAAAATAAAAAACAAATCTATTTTAATGTACATTATGTTGTTGTAAAAGAAAAAAAAATCATGAATTGTTTTTCATTGTTTTACATCACATTAGTTATGAGGAACCCAAAAGGGATCTCACATTAAATGATGACATGTTCTAGGAACCTATTTAAATATTTAAAATTTTGTTACCAAACCAAAACCATTAGAGAAATGTCACAACACAAATTTTTTTTGCAAATCTAATGACTTTATTCTCAAAAAGAAAAAGAAAAAGTGACCAAATATTCTCTTTTCATATTTAGTTTTCCCATTTGTGCAAAATTTCAAACCAAAAAAAAAGAGTCATCATGGCATGTGTATTTGAATGTTTTCAATTGTCACATTTTGAAAGAATTACATAAATTTTTGCGTATGATGGGTGCCATTGCCATTTTTGGAAAAAGTAGTTTCATATTTAGTTTTGTGGTTATGGATTGGTGACAAAGTCACTTGTGCTAGGTGCACATTTGAGGAGGTGGTAGAAAAAACAAAATGTCAAAAGATGAATGTGAATTTTTTTACAACCAAATTGGGATGAATCATGTCACCTAGTTGATAGGGGGTAAAATCTCTTGAAGCTATTATCCTCTATAATGATGCTCAACACAATATTCTTCCCTTACAAGGCAAGATCAACAAAGGTAGAAAGGCAAATTCTATTATGTAGATTCACTAGACATTTGACATTGCATTTGGC
>Ga0116231_10004804_pt1 | contig 27120 bp, 28 predicted proteins | sample S1TSphgellanicum_2_FD_89695 | JGI IMG/M metagenome (GOLD analysis project Ga0116231, IMG submission 89695) | Host-associated microbial communities from peat moss isolated from Minnesota, USA - S1T2_Fd - Sphagnum magellanicum MG | ecosystem: Host-associated > Plants > Peat moss > Unclassified... | reverse complement strand
CTACATACATCCATGATGAGGCATAGGAGAGGGAGAGTTCTTAAGCTGCCTCCTTGAGAGTGGGAGGATCTTACACCTGTAAGTTGTCCCACTCTTGAGGAGTAGGCATAACATCATGGATATTAGGTGCACTCCAATACATTAGGAAATTTCTCTGAGTGCATTACAATCCCATACACACAAGGTGTGACTGTCAGAAGGTGACTTGCTCCTTACAAGTATGGATGACGACATTTCTGCCAATAAGCTTTTGTGGCATAGGTCTTTAAACTCCAAATTTCTAAGAGGGGACAAGGCTGTTTATGTTGCTGTGATAAAAAAACATCAAAGTGTGGAATAGTTGGGCAGACTGTGGAATGGGTTCCTCCGTTGAGAAAACCTCAAAATTCTCATAAAGATTGCACTTTCATACAGTGACAACAATTGAAGAGAAGGCCAACTTAGGTACCTTTCCCTTATTCAAATCTGAAGTTAGCACTGGCGTTGGATTGATGAATGATCTTACACTTAAAAGATCCTTCCCACTCTTAAAGAGTAGGCATAAGAACTGTCCCTCTTCAACCTCATGATCTAATTAAGGTGCTTTCACACTTAGTGTTAAGGACTCTAGTGTTGAGTCCATTAACACCATACTAGTCATTTAAGACTTAAAACTTACGTATCGTGAAGATTTTATGTTAAACTAACATTCATTTAAGATTAAGCTATTGCCCATTTAACATCAGGTGCCACCTAGGATGCCACCTAGGTTGTCATTTAACATTGATTTAACATCAAGTGTGAATGCACCATTATAAGTATGCTTAGGTTCATGATAACATCCGTTGTATGGTTTATGATGGGTAAAGCCCACCATGGGTGAGGGACATTCCCAAAATGCAGGTCTGCACTTGGCAATCATCTCATCCTAGTCTAATTTTTAGGGTTTTGTGTTTCTACACCATACACGGCCTGAGGCCGAGGCATTACCCTAATTACAACTAATGGCTTCTATGTTCTAGGCATCATATGATGTCAACATGGTTTTTGAACCTTGTCGTGCATTTTATTCTACCACCTTCACAAATATCACTAATATTGCACGCATCAAGTAGAGACATCCACATTGGATTTTGTAGGTCATTTGTATCTATGTGTTATAGATTGCACAATCCCATGAAGATTGACACACAAGTCTATAATAAATCACCCATAGCAATTGGGACCACCAATGAGCATCACACATTATTATTAGCATAGTTACAAATTTGTGTTTTCAAGAGACATTTGTTCCAACTATCAAACCACATGTTGTGACAATATTTTGATGTTTCACGTAACATCAACTTAATAAGACTTGGAAGGCCAATGAATGCACCCATGGACCATCAACAAGTTCCCAACCAAAAAAAGTTAGTATTTGCCATTGACCCTTCTAGCCTAGATCTTTCAAGGCACACCACCCCCAACAAGTGCAATCCCCCATTATTTCATATGAGATCTCCAACACCAAAAAAAGAAGAAAAAGGATTGACCCAAAATCCCAATTCCCAACTAGGCTATAACACACTTTGAAGCTCGAAGAATTTTCATTCAACCCTCTTTGACGATTTTGGAGGATTATTGGGTTCTAGCATTGTAGCCAAAAAAGTGAAGAATGCTTAAAATATTTTACTTTCATATCCAATTTATAGCCAAACTTGGCTAAACTACGTCACGGATGCTCACCGCTTAGTGGCATCACTAAAATGGGAAAAGAAAACCCTGGACTGTGACCTCATCTGAACTTGAATATTTAGGCAACTGTACAATTATTTTATTTTATTGAATTTCTTTTTATGTGTTATTTCTTAACTTCACCACCTTTCTGGCTGTTAATGGTGATGGGATTATTTATTTATTTATTTATTTATTTATTCAATTTTATGATGTAGCTGAAATAGCGATCATCCATAAGATGATTTAGCCAGATCTGGCTACATATGAATTAGAAAAAAAACCTTATATATATTCTTGGCTACCTGCTGGAACTTATTGTAAAAATTCGGTGATTTGGAATTTTTTTCCCTTCAAAATCTGGCGAATTTGGGTCATTCTTTCCGCAAAGAAATCCTTTGCATAGGTGGAAATCATATTTTTCAAGCTGAAATTTGTCTAAATTCCACCCAAGAAAAAACACTGAAATTTGGTGACGATTTAATTTTTGGTGATAATTTTTTTGGTGGAGAAACCCCATTAATAAAAAAGAGTTGGGTTAAACAAATCATCATTTGCCATCGGATTATTATTTGATGCCATGCTTTTACTGCTCTTAAATTAATGCCTAAGTAAACAGCCATAATTAGGGAGTAGTTTTTTGGGATTTTTATTTCAAAATTCCCCAAAAAATTTAAAAATCACCAGGCTTCTAGTATGTTTTGCTACATACTTGGTTTAAAAAATTATTAAATTTATTTTTTAAAAATTAAAATTTTAAAAAAAATTTAAAAAAAACGCTGCCCCCAAAAATAGAAAACCTGAAAGAGAAAAAAGAGGTCATATGTAAACTAACTACTCAGACGGTCCATTACACAGTGGGAAGTTGGAGAATCCTGGGAGTTTGACCAGAACCTAGGAACAAAGCTTTTAACCATTGGATAAAGAGAACTGTGGGGGGGGGGGGGGAGGGAAGGCGTCTAAGGACCGAGAAACGCGCTGTCGATCGAGATTGACAAATCTTCTTCGCATTTCGTTAATTCCGTGCGGATTTTGCTCCTAATTCTTCGCTTTCAAACTAAATCGTGTTCTCTTCAATGGGTTACTTCGCACTCTCGTCATCCCTGCTTTTCCCGATATTGTCTCCGGCTCAGAATTGAACGAAAAAGAAAAAAAAAGAAGACTCCAAAGGTCTTCAAAAGTCTTCAACGGTCTGCAATTCTTTCTGTGCAATACTTCTTCGTGAATTTTGAGATGTAGCTTTGGAGCTGCTGGTAGTGTGGTCGATCGAACACTCTCTGATTTGCTTGTTAGTTCTTGTTGCAGCTGAAAGCAATACAATACAAGATCAGTCCGGAATGCCAGAAAATTCTGCTTGATTCTGTTTGCACTTGTAGATCGCAGCTGCTCAGTTGGGTCTTCACGCACGCAGTCGGTTGGAACTAGATCCCTTGCTTTCTTCTTCAACCTGAGTCCACTTACAGTAGGGACTTTTGAGGCAGATTTCGCCAGAAAGTGGAATGTCTCGACTCTATGATGGGAATTGGCAACTGTAGGTCTCAATTCCGTCAGTTTTCACAAGAGAAAAAAAATTGGATCAGAAGGAATATCGGATTCTGGATTCACCTCATTTCCAGCTGGTGTGGAGAAAATCCTGCTATGTTGTGAACCTGGAAAACACCGATCAGTAGTAGCTGCTGCTTGAACCACAGCGAAATCCAGAAAGCAGAGGAGATTTGGGTTAGATGAGGAAGCAGAAGCATGAGGGTCCAACAGGGGCAATTGTGTCACGGACCCCTGTATATGGAAGCCCAGTAGTAGATAGCCCAGTGAATGGAAGCCCTGCTGCTACAAAACCCTATGTGGGACCTCCAGCATATGCACCTGGCAGGGAACTTCTTCCATTTGCACCTCCATATGACAACAATTCAGCAGCACCTCCTCCGGCATATGCATATGCAGCATCATCTTCTCCAGCACTTGTTGATCAGGAAGCAGGCCATCCAGCACAAAAACCCCGAATCAAACAGAACCGCAAATGCCGGGACATTGTCTTTCTCCTTCTGTTTCTGGCTTTTGGAATTGGCTTCATTATTGAGAGCAGCTTTGGATTGAACAAGGGAGACCCCCGCAGGTAAGTTTAATTTCCCCTGGGTTTTCTAAGCTCTATAGCTTGTTAAGTTCAACCTATTCGGACCCAAATCTTCCTCATGATGATGATGCTTCCACACTGTTAAAGGTTAAGGATTTTTCTACATTGCTGTAATGGGTTTAAGGACTTGTGGGAGGTGGTCGTTGAGAAGATGATTGATAAAAATCACATGTGCAAATTGTGTGATGGCAGAGTTATGTATGGATTTGACTACTTAGGTAACACGTGTGGTAACAAAAAGGGGTCAGTGAATCTAGAATCCTATAATGTGCGGTACTGGCAAAATCCAAAATCAAGTATACAGGAGTGGTGTGCTGTCTGATCCATTCAACCTTGCAGACGCCTGCAGTATCTGTCTTCAGGATTGCCCAACTCCAAGCACCACTAATTACTTGACTTGGGTCTGTGACTATCCTCAAGGTCCATTCAATCTGACCATGGATGATTGGGCTGGGCGCAACTATGACTATTATGATCTTTTATCTCCTGCTCAAAAAAGTTCCTCCATAAACCTCACAGTTCCTTGCTACCCAATTCTTTTCCAGAGCACAAACTGTAAGACATCTCTGACTTCAATTTACTTTCCCCTTAATTTCCCTTGTTATTTAAGAGATGGCATTGTCAGGTTCCAGTATTTTCTCCAAACAGAATAAGAAACAATGTGATTAGATTAGATCTCAGGCTAAATGATCAAGAATGGGATAGTAATGACCTAAGTTTCATATAATTATTCTATGCAAGTGTTCTGTGTTGCAGTGTGTGCCTTGTCTACCACTTGATTGGACCCATGATATTGATGATCAATTGCATTTTGCCAAAAGTAAGAATTTAGGGTTAACTGGGGTGCTTGCTGATGCTTGGGAACCAGTCTTTTGGAGTTGTGAGCTACAAGCATCTCCAGTAAATGAGACACTAAAGCTTTGGACTGATATGGGTGGAGTGAGAATCAATTCAGGCAACGTGATTGTCCAAGTGGTCCACAAAGCACTGTCTGAGCCCACAGCAGTCATTAAGGTCTGTCTGATCTGGCCTCCTGTTTGCACCTCCCACAGTTTTTGTACTACATGGTCAAGCTTTGAGTTGTCTGAAATATGGTCATGTTTTGTCATTCTAGGAGCCAGCATACATGTTTTTGACAATAGTTTGTGCAAAATACAGAGGTACATAGCAGACTTGGGAAGAGCATGGCCTGTTTTGGTGGTATGCGGGGGCATAGTGCCCCTTCTACTGTCAATTACATGGCTCATTCTAGTGTGCTACTTTGTGGGTGTAATTACGTGGCTTACTATTATCCTCCTCAATGTGGTTGCTCTTTTTGTCACCCTCTTCTTCTATGTCAAGGGTACGTATGACTTAAACCATAATAAGATTTCCTACACCCTTTTGGTATTGAGTTGAACACACAGGTCTATACTCACAATTTTGTCATATGCAACTTCTGATCACATAGACTGGCACACAGATCTAATGGGTTAATGGGATTTTGTATGAGCAGCTGGATGGATTGGTACAGATGCAATTACAGCTGTGATAGGGTCTGGTACCAGCAAGGCCTTTTCAGCTTCTACAAGTGTGAGTACTTGTACTTTGCAGATGATCTCAAATTTTGATGTTGGTAGAGTCCCTCTGAAAGATGCCTCCTAAGGCCAGTCCTTGTGTGTACTTTGCACCACTCTTTTTGTACATATTTGGTTGTGACCAGCAGATCTGTTATACTTCTGGATGCTTGTGCAATAATTTACAGTATAACAGCAATGGGTCTCTGGGTCTCTTCTGATTATGTTTACTATTTTCTCTGCACAAGTGAGCATGATTGGCTATGGAAGGGCTGCTCTTTTATCCAGTACGTTGCAAGCTTTCAAGATTCCAAATGGCATGAGATTTACATTGATTTTGATTTCAGAGTTTTGGGTCTACAGGAACAAAACCATCTGAAGGTTGTGGCAGTTATTATGACAATAGTGCTGGTTTTGGTGCTGCTTATCACTCTCATTTTACTCAAGCGGCTCATAATTGCTGTAGCAGTCATTAAGGTACAGATATTGTAAACTAGCTGTTGATGTAATGAGGGAATACTTAGAGCTGGTGATGTACTTCTTGTTGTGATGGGTTGGGAGTTTAGCACTATTTGTCTTGATGAACTAACTATATATACCCTTTTTGAAGACTTCTTTGAAGCTGAAATAGAGAACCCTTCAACTCTTTGTTTCAACTTAGATCACATGATTCCTGATTGCTATTTCATGTTATGGTTGCCAGGTTTATTGAATTCCTATCATGATGCTAAGAAGTGAAGTTAAGGAATTGATTATTATGAGATGGGATGGGGGATGGGGGGGATTTTCTAAATGGGTCAGGTTGCAGCAAAAGCAATTGGAGCAATTCCAAGTCTTGTCATATACCCAATTGTTCCATTTCTTATTTTGGTTGTGTTTCTTATATATTGGGTGACTGCACTGCTCTACCTTACAAGTGCAGGGTCAGTTACACAGAACAATTGCAATAATAGCTGTGCTGCATATGATCTCACATCACTGTCCATCAGTGACAACAATTGCTGTGGCTATTCCTTGCACCATAGTAAAAACCTTGCTTGGGCTATTATATACCATGTTTTCGGTTTGTTCTGGATCACGCAGTTCATAAATGCTTGCTGTCTCACCACTGTTGCTGGTGCCATTGCTGCCTACTACTGGGCCCGAGGCAAAATTTCTGTAAGCTTTTGTACCACCCTTTAAGTCAAATTACCCATCTTCTGCCGTGCCACTGGGCACTGGCATTGTGTCTTTATGGTGGGAGGTTCTCTGGGATGTGGGAAAACTGGACTAAAGGATGATGGCTAGCGATATGGGGTTTGCAGGAGTTGGGGTGGGCACCTGTGCTATCATCAGCAAAGAGGGTTGTGCAGTACAGTCTTGGGTCAATGGCATTGGGTTCATTGCTGGTTGCCATCATTGAGATGATCCGCTTCATAATCGAGTTTATCCGCAAGAGGCTGAAACTGTTGGAATTGGCACCTGGTGGCTGCTGTCTATCCCTTCTCTTTTGCTGTGCTCAGTGCTGCTTGGGTTGCATTGAGTGGATTGTCAAATTTATCAACCAAAATGCATATATTGTGGTACTTGTCTCTACTCACCCCGTGTATTTGTGGAAGATGTGAGTTTTGGAGAGACAGATGTTAAATTATCCATGAGCTTGCCCTGTTTTTTAAAGCTGGAGCTCATGCATAAAATTTCCATGCAGATTGCCACCTCAGGAAAGGGATTTTGCAGAGCAGCAGGGAAAGCATCAGCATTGATAGTGAGCAACATACTGAAGGTTGCAGCTGTGAACATCCTTGGTGACCTGACACTATTTCTGGGCAAAGTTTGTGTCAGCTTGGTGTGTGCATTATTCACCTTCCTCATGCTTGAAACCCATAAGTACAAGTCTGGCAACAGCCAAGTCTCATCACCGCTTTTTCCTGTCCTGGTCAGTAACTACCCAATCCCCCCACCCACTAATGCATACAACTCTGAACCCAGTTTGGCCATTATGAAGGTGACCTGATTCTTTTCCAAGGTGCAGACTGGAAAGAAAACTGACAGCTTTGGAGCTTGGACTTGGGTGTGCATGTGTAGTTTTGCTGGGGAGTAGGCTACATCACTGCTGGCCATTTCTTTGCAGTTGTGGAGATGGCGATTGACACAATTCTGTTATCCTTCTGCATAGATGCAGATGAGCACAATGGCACTGCCATGTTTGCACCTCCTTTGCTCATAGATACTCTGAGATCCCATGCCCAATGCCAAGAGGCAGCTCAGGCAGAGCATGCTTTGCGAAAACAGAAAAAGGCTGCTCGAGGGAAATAACTGTGTTAGTTCTGCATCCCATATCTGTCACAAGCTCTAGCTAAATTGCTAGGAGTTTTTGGGTCCATCATGTACCGGTCTGTTGTAAGTAAAGTAGATACGGTATTGAAATTTTGTGCTTTGGCATAAGTCATCAGAGGATACATGAGAAGAAGCATCAGAGAAAAACCTGGAAAGCTTCCTTTTCAGAGATTAAACACATAAGCAATGCAAAACTGAGTCATGATAGCTAACACCCAACAGGCATAGCTAATGAAAAAAGTAGTGATTATCACTGTTTCAGCTGAAACAAGCTTTGAAGATTACAGAATCAACTTGCCATTTGATTTCATTTTTAAGCTACAAATGATCCATTTAAGTGTGTGGTGTAGAGAGGATAAGACCCTCAATCCCCTAAACAGCTCAGTCTGTCTTCCAAGCATAACTTCTCCAGTGTTGTACAAAGGCTTTCAAGAAGAAATATACCCAAAAAGAGTATCAACAGTTACTGACACTGAATATACACAAGTTGATAAGAATGGGAAAGAAGTGCAATACAAAAGTTAGCAAATCTTGTAGTTTTGTTTGTCATATGAGAAAGCTTCTGAGAAAAAGGTCACCTTTCCACAGGTGAGGAAAATGCAGAGGCAACATGGATTCTTTGCCCTGTTGAAAATGTGGTTGGCAACAAATAGGGAAAGCTAAAACCATTGCCTTTGCTAGTTGCAAAAAGGTACAAACCACATGAAATAACTTCTTGTTCTCATAGTATTTAGACCTGATCTAAAGTTCTGCTTGTTTAGTGGTTGGTTTGGACAAACACTTCAGAAATCCATGGCTGATCCACATTACAAACCCTGAAATAGTATGAACATGAATCTGAAACACCTGCAAACACTGTTTGTCCTTGGAATTTCCATAATTGTATAATATAGTACAGCCCCATGTGCTCAGAGAGCTCTGCTTATGGCAGGTTATACATAGAATCTGAATTTGAGCATGACCTGCACAGCCACCTGCTTGGCTTCTACAATTGCCTTGGAGAGCATCCTGCAAAATCCAATTGCCAAGCTACCAGTTATCATCTCCAACAAGACCCACCCACACAATGTAGGGAAATTTTGTGAAAGTCCTTATTTCCTTGGAGAAGAACAAGTCCCTTAATCAAAAGGATTGAGACAACATTTGACAAGCCTGATTCCCTGGTAGTACAACTGTATTAACAGAAAAAGTGATGGTACAGTGTCTATTACACGCAGAAAGATCAGCACTGGCTTTTTAAAGCAAATGAGAGATTGTATACAAGAGGCTCACAATTGGGCTCAAATTTTCTGTTGAAATAGCTTAGAGAATGGCAATATTAAGCCTGAAAGATGCAAAATGTACAAAAGTATACAAGCATTACACAAACTATCAAAGACAGTGATGACAAGACTGATGCAGGTAAACTCCATGTTAAGATTGGCTATAATTGAATAAATTGTGGAAGGAGAAGTAGAAAGGAACTCAAATTTGCTGCCAAATTGCTGGGTGATCCATAATTCCTAATGCCAAATTGCTGGATGACCAACAATTCCTAGTCAAGTTGTGACAAAAATCAGTCCTTCTCTACAACATAAAAGGGAAAAGAATGTACAAGCTAATTAACAAGAGAGTACACATACTTGTGGGAAGAACTGGCTTGAGAACAGGTCTGATCCTCAGTAATTGAACTGTATGGAGCACCTCTTCATTACCGGTTGCCAGGAACATCTGCAGCACGGGCTCAGTCAGCTTCCCTGCAGCCAAAGTCCTCTGCACCAACCCAATTGCCACAGATTCCCATCAAAGCAATTTCCACATGTATTAGGTGTGCAATAGAACGAAATGCAATGTCTGCCACCAGAGACTTCCTGAGCATACACTTTCTTGCAAGGTTTTCTGCTCTAAAAAAACAAGCCTAGATCACACAACAAAAATTACGGTTGTCGTCCCAGGATTTTTTTTTTTTGCATGTATTTGCAAGACACCTATGCTGTTCTTGCTTACAAACTCTGGAACCTGCAAAAAATCCACTCACAAAAAGAAAAAGTGGCAACAAGACTCACCAGAAAAAGATCCTCAACTATGTTATCCGGAATACAAGAGAGGTTGGACAAGCGCTGGATGTTGGAAACCGCAGTATTGATGCTCAAATGAAGCAGAGACGGCGGCCTGTGCGCCGACCCATTTGACATAAGCCCCTCTTCTCCTTGCCACAAACCTCCCCACACCATATTATTCCCAAATTCCCCAATCTCTCCCCTCCCCCTTCCTCTCTCTCTATCTCTCTCTCTTCCAAAATCTACTTCACCACTTCCTCAAATTCCTGCTACCTACGCATTCCTAACCCCAAAAATCCATTCTCTCTTCCACAATCTCCTTCACCACTTCATCAAAGTCCTACTAGACCTAAGCATCTCTAACCCTAAATTCTATTCTCCTTCACTACCAATCTACGACAACATAACTTCCCCTCAACACAAAATTCCTCAAGTAAGAAAACACATATGCACTTACAATCTAATCTCTCTGTGCCTTTTCTCATACCGCTCTCTTTTGAAGGAACCCATTATCATCATCATCATCATCACTTCGTCTGGAATGCTCAACTCCTTTCCTAACCCCGACAATGCATCCATGACAAAAAAAATTGTGAAAGAGTTACGACATAGTGAATGGAAAATTCCTCCACTACTGCGAGTAGTACTGTACCGCATGCTTCTTCTGCGAAATGGGTTTTGGGAATTTGCCAGCCAACGGCGCCGGAGCTTCGAAGCGCGCGCCCCTGAGTCCCCTGCCAGACACGCCGTGACGCACACGCACCAAAGTCCCAAACTCCGTTGGAAACCCCCTGGATGTATCGAGGTAGTTTCGTAATGTTTAGGGTTTAGACCTACGGTGCAGAACTCGCCGATTAAAAAGTAATAATAACTTTTAAATCAATTTTGTGATGTTACTCCAGAGGCAAATCATCCATAATTGTATTTAGCCAAATTTCGCCATATTCAAAGTATGAAAGGAGGCAATTTTAAACACCTGTTTCACATTGTAGGCAATTGTGGTCATTTTTGGTAATTTTAAAATATAATTTTTTTTGAAGAAATTAATTGATGAGTATGTATTTTTATTGAGTTATAAATAGTTGAAATTATAGTTATAATATAGTTGAACAATATTATTTTAGTAATAGTTCATTAGTAGCCATTTAGTTGTATTAATAAAAATCATAATTAAAAGTTAATTGCAAATGCATTACATAATGGATGGTAAAAATGTGAACATGTGACATGATCAAATGTATGTACATTGTATACTAGTTACAACATAGTTGTTATTTTAATAACACAATTATAATGTAACTTTTTAAAAAGTTGAACATAATTGACTACATATGTATGTACAATGTATATAAATTATCATATAAAAGATCCATTTTCAATTCACTTGCAACTATAATATAATTAACTATTTTTTTAACATGTCAATTTATTTATTAATACATCATATTTCTAAAAGATAGTTGCACAATAGTTATAATACCCAAAAAATAGTTACATAATAATTGTATATGAGTTTTTTTTGAATTTTAGTTACAAAGTAATGTGGTTTTGACAAACACAATTTTTCATAGTGAAGATGAAGAATGCAAAGAAAGTGTGAAAGGTGAAGAAGGTGATGATGAAGAGAAAGAAAAGGTGATGGAAAAACTAATAAGATCTCATAGTGAGAGAAATAAATCCCTTCGTAGTTCACAAGTTGCAGCAAGGAAAGTGGGCAAGGCCAAGGGAAAGGCCTAAATGGTGGCCAAGTCAAAGGGTAAAAAGAAGTTGAAAGAGATGGGCAAGGCCAAGGATAAACAAAATGTCAAGGAAGTAGCCAAGGAAAAGGCTAAGGAGAAGGCATTAGGGAAGAGGAAGATGGTGGGAGAAAGTTGCAAAGGTTGTCCAAAAAAAACAAAAACAAATGAACAATAGAGATGTAATTTTCCCCACATGCACTCATGTATTTTCATATCATGCATTTTGTGTTGAAATGAACGTTCATTATGTGATCATTGTTATCACTTTGTTAAATGGTTAAATACTACTAGTTTCTATAATATGGTGAACAAAGGTATTGTCAAATGAATATTGTGAATAACATAAATCAACATGTTGTTGTAATCAATGAATCCTAACATATGTATTGCATATTTCTAGCGTACCCCCATCATAAGTAGTATAAGTTCTAAGAAGAATTAATTGACTCACAACATAAGTGTTGCATAATTATCATTATTTTGGAACGAGTATTATGATTATGTAAAAAATCAACATGTTACAATCATGGAACCCCAACATAAGTATTGCACATTTCCCACATACCCCATCATAAGTATTACAAGTTATAATTAGAGTTAATTGAATCACAATATAAGTATTACACAATTAATAATATTTTGGAATGAGTATTGTGATTATCTTGAATCAACATGTTACAATTATGAAATCACATTATAGGTATTGTTCATTTCCCACATACCCCCATCATAGGTATTACAAGTTATAACTAGAGTTAATTGAATCAAAAACTAATATTACACAATTAACAATATTTTGGAATGAATATTGTGATTATGTTGAATCAACATGTTGCAATCAGAGAACCGCAACACAAGTATTGCACATTTCCCACATACCCCCATCATAAATAATACAAGTTATAACAAGGGTTATTGAATCCCAACATAAGTATTGTGTAATTAGTGCTTCATTATGTTACACACTACCAATGATGATGATTTTTTTAGTTAATTTCAAAAATTGAAAATTGTGTATGTTGATTCAATTGAAACTTTAAAAAAATTCACACATGATATATGCCAAAAAATATTTCAAAAAGAAAAAAAACTTTGAATATGAGTAAGCACAATGGTAATGTCAATGGAAGTATACTACAAACTTTGTATGTCTTGGGTTTTTCATAAAATGATATTAATCAATTCCAGTTTTACATACCAAGGTGCAATATATTTGGGTACATAAGGTTTGCTAAAACCTTATATACCATACAAACATTGGTGCCTTCATGTATATTTTTTGAATTTATTTTAAGTCTAGACATGGCTTCAAGTAGTTCACTTTTCATGTATATAATGTTGGAATTCAAATAGTTGCTTGGGCTTCATGTTGCTTTGCATTATTAGCAATGATTAATTGTCATAAGGCCAAAATATTAATATATGTAAATCTTATTGAAATGTAATATTTATTTTTAAAAATTAATTACCAAAAATTGATAATTCATGATCATATAAATGTTTCTAACATGCCTTTTTGACACCCCTATTATGGTTTATTGCCATTTTGTTATTCCTTGGAGGCATTTTCATATGTTGATTAGAAAAGAGAAAGTAATAAAAATAGGATAAAAATGTTTACCCATTCCAAGGAGAGGATGGTTAAAAAAGGGGCAAAACAAAATGTCCACCCCCAAGTCATGTGTGGAGTTGACATTAAAAGATTATTAAATGTCATTTTCTACTTAATATTAATGAATTTGATGTTTAAAATGAGTTTAGTAAGTTCAACTAATTTCATAAACATAACATTGATTAAAATGATGTAGACTTGTCAACTTTGATACAATATTATAATGAATATTTCATTTTTAATGTTGATTCGAATATGTTTTTAATTTTGATTATAAGGCGTCAATTAAAATATCACAAAAATGTCTAAATTGAGATTTAATGATTTTATTTTTATCTATCTGATTTAGTTAATAAAATATGGTTAATGAAAATTTATTATATTATTGTTAATTTCGATTAAAACCATGAATAAACTGGAAATACCAAGAACATTAGGTTATTGAAAAAATAAATCAGTAATTTATTTTTAGAACTTTAACTAGAATGAAATCTCATATTTATATATTTGTAACCTTGATTTTCAATACAAACCAAAAGTTATCATCATGTTAAATTCAATGTGACTATTTGTTGGAATTATGAACATTATGAAAATTAGTCCATATCAAATTCATTAAATATTGTATGGATATAGAATGTGGTTTAATGGTTTAAAATACATAAAAACATGTTCCCTCATTACAAAAAATCATGGTTTTTTAAAATTAAAATGTTAGTAAAAAAGACCTTGTTTTGGTTCTTTTTGCTCCCTTATTCAACTTGACCAAAAATGCCATTTTGAACAAGTTGTTTTGGAGTTGCTCATTTTGATTGGCGTTTTTTAAATTAAAGGGTCATGGGACATTTTGATTAGTCAAAATGAACTCATTATTAATTTGACCACTAGTGAATTAGGCCATCATTATTTATAATTTGATTTAAACCACATGTCATCATTATGTTAATTACAAATTTTGTTTAAAAATTCTTCATATAATACATCTAAAACAATTTGCAATCATGATATGTAAATATAAAATAATTATTATAATTTAAAATTTGTTGCTCAAAACATAAATAATGTATTATTTAATAGGCCATGCAACTTTAAAATGTAACTTAAAAGGTGAAACAAATGCACTTGAATGTGAATCATGCACTTTTAAATAATAACATGCACAAAGGATTTTCAAGGTTTTCAAAATCTTGGTGTGATACAAAGTGATGGGTTGAAAAAATGTGATTTACGGTTATTTTAGTTTTAACATGAAAATTTAAGAAAATTTAATTTTTAAAATTTATTTAATCAAACTATGAAATAAATATGAAATCTTTGAATAATGCACAATTTGAAATCAAGAAATAAACTTTGACCATTTCCAATTACATAAAAAATGGGAAATTTTTATAATTAATTTTTTTTTGGTGATGAACTTTGATGGTTTTTAAAGTTTTGCATGTATCAATTTGCACCCAATTTGCAAGCATTATTGTATTGCCTATAAACTAAATCACTATTTTTTCATTTTCTTACCATTTAAAAAAAAAAATTATTGTAAAAATTTTATGACAATAACTTATTTGTCTTCCCATGAATTTAGTTCAATTAAATAACACATATTGAAATTTTTTTGTAATGGTCTACAACATATTCATGAGATGCAAAAAAACATATGATTTAATAAATTCATAATATTTTCAAGATCTTTTAATAAATGCTTTTGATTAATGTAATACGACGATAACTTTGACATTGCATGTTTGTAGATAATTAATGAATTTTGAAACATTTGTGTCAAGAATAAAATATTCTTGAATATTTCAAAAGACTATGTATTTTCCTTCACAAAATTTTGTTCTTTGAAAACATGTGCCTTTCTATGGATTACTTAAGTTTTTTCATAGTCATTTTTTCCCCCTAGCCACAACATGGACATGAAAAACACACATGCATTTTCATGTCCATGTTCTTTAGTTGATTAATTTTTTGAAACCATATGGAAACATATGAGGGAAATAAAAAGTGGGGGGATATTATTAAATTGATAAACCTCCATCTCCTTTACCATTATTCCTACTTCTTTCCTGGTAATTATTTCACTCTATTCCCCTAGCCACCTACATGCATATGTGTTTTTTCATATCCATTTAATATTGTAAAATCAAATTTGAGATTGAAATAAGTAATGATGAATTATTGGAAATTGTAACAAACGAGGGAAATAAATAAAGGGGAGGAATATTATTAAATTGATAAACCTCCCTTTCCTTTATCGTTATCTTATTTACTTGTTTCTCACATTTTCAAAATGAAGCTTTAATTAAAATTTAAAGATTATTTGACTATTAGAGTACATTCCATAAATCAAAAACTATCTTTTGAATCACATGGTTTTAGTATATTGTCTTATGTATTAATCAATTCTAATTGCTTGAAAAATAAACTATCATACTTTAAAGTACTAGGGGTGCAAACATGATAACAAGAACTAGACTTGCTTACTTGGGTGACTATTTATTCTGAAATATTTCAATTTAATATTTAAAAATATTTCATTTGAAAGTTTTAAAAAAATCGACCGAAAAAAATGTTGTAATACATTATTATGTAAATATATGCTTAAAAGATCTTTTTCAAAATACATCATATTAAAAAAATCTTCTCAAAAATAAAACTTTTTATATTGTTCAATGAGTGTTTTTAATTATATATATATCTTTTAGATTCATTTCAAATCATATTATATATTTTTATAATATATTGAAAACATTGTTATAAATGTTTTTGAATGACTTATAACACTAGTACAAATTTTGACACTAAAAAAATTAAAATAAAGTAGTGGTTACAAATTGTTTTGGCTCTTGTTAATGTGATTGCACCTCTAAAACTTTTCATTTCTTGCTTTTCAAAGGTTTTTTGAAAAAAACAAATTCAAAATCTTCCTATAGAATAATTATGTATAGTTGAAAGACTTTTTAAATTATATTTGTAATTATGTAGAAAGTAGTGTTGTGTAGGTATGGTCTTTAAGAAAGAGGAGCTAGGACGTGTATCAAAAATTTCAAGAAACTTTCATTCTTGCAATTTACTTTGCCATAAAACATTTCAAGAATTTTTATAGTGTAATTTGTTTTGCCATAAAACACTTCAAGAATTTTTATAGTGTAATTTACATTGCCATAAAACACTTCAAGAATTTTTGTAGTGGCATCTTACCATGCATAACATTATGTGTGATTGTTGTCCCCTTATGACAAGCTCTTTTCTTCATATGGTGGGCATTACAATCATGTTTGTACTAAGGGAAGAGCTCATGGTATGAGAGCAACACATTCCTACCATTTATCTAAATAATTGAACAACCGAGCATTATGTTGGGCAACGACCTTAAGACCTTCTTGAAAGGTTGGCTTGCCCTTGGCTAATGCTTCAAGGAATAGATCCTCCTTTTGGGAATTCCTTAGGTGGGAATTCACACCCCACCTTCCAACCATTATTGTTGTGGTTGTTTTATTTTTGTGAATTGAAAATTAAAAAAAAAGTAAAATGGTCAATTTTGGGTAATTGTTAATTATTTATAAAAATTGATAGAAATTGCTATCAATACTTGCCAACCAATATTGTTGTGGTTGTTCTATTTTTGTGAATTGAAAATTTAAAAAAACGAAAATAGTCAAATTTGGGCTTTTAATTGTTAATTATTTCTAAAAATTGATAGAAATTGCTATCAATACCTCCCAACCATTATTGTTGTGGTTGTTTTATTTTTGTGAATTGAAAATAAATAAAAAATGAAAATGGTCAATTTTGGGCTTTTAATTTCTAATTACTTATAAAAATTGATAGAAATTGCTATCAATACCTCCCAACTATTATTGTTGTGGTTGTTTTATTTTTGTGAATTGAAAATAAAGAAAATATGAAAATGGTCAATTTTGGGCTTTTAATTGTTAATTATTTATAAAAATCACTATATTTATACAATAGGGTCTAGTAGGGCAGCCAAATATAAAGAAGTAATGCTTAAACGTTTTTATTTTCATATATCCTCAATTGTCAAATTTGGCTTAAGCCTTGTAATTATTGGATGATTGCCACTTTGGCTACATCACCAAATTGGATATAAAAATCTTTTTGGAAATGGAAATTGGCTACTTGGATGGGAAAGAATGTAAAGAAAAAGTTTCAAAAATCATCCAATAGATGAAACACATCCATGCAGGCACACAACTAGGTGACATCACACAATTGAAAAATAAAAACAAATAAGAAATTCACAGTTTTTTTTTTAAGAAATGAAAATTGGCTACCTGGGCAGGACAGATTTGTCAATAGATGGAAAGATAGAAAAATCATCTATTAGATGACAAATACGGATGAAGTCACCACAGGTCTCGCTAACAAAATTTAAAAAAATAAAATAATGTACCACAATCGCCTTATTTTGAGGAAACAAAGGTCTGAAGTCGCCATATTTAGACAATACCTTCCTGAAGGAGGTCGCCAAAACAAAGCAAGATTCTAATTTCTTTTTTCTACTCTCCTGTCTGAGCTGTAGCCAAATTTGGCTCATTTCCTCTTGTGGATGGATGATGATGACGGCCAAGTCCACTTACATCACAAAAATTGAGAAAGAAAAAACCCCAGGCTGGACAGGACAGATTTGCCAATAGATGGAAACAGTCAATATTCATCTACAAGATGACACACATCCATGAAGGCACACAACAGGGTTGATAATCTGAGTTCCCTTCAAGGGGCCGAAGCCGCTGCACAGGAGAGTGCGCGTGCGCTTCTCTTCTAGTCTCGTCTCCTCTCTCTCTCTCTCTCTCTCTCTCTCGCAGCGCTCCGGTCAGATCCGCGTCCGCTGTTGCGAGGCATTTTCGCATCCAGAGATCGCAGTGCTGTCCGTATTATTTGCGGAAGAAGAAGTGGCGATTCGTGGTTCGACGTGAGGATGCTTGAAATGCGGTGATGCGGTTGTAGGTTGTCTGGGCGGGAGAGAGGCGCAGTGCTCCAAACAAATAACCAAAAAAAAAAAAGATAGCAAAGGAGTTAGAGGGAGCTAGGGGCATCACAGATCTGTAGTGCTGAGTACGTTTTGCATCGGAGCTTGACACAATGGTATGGCTTACTATGACTCTAAATCCCCGCTGTCCCGGAACTTGTTACTGGGTCATCATCTTCAGGTTACTATGCTCAAGGTCTGTCTGTCTCTGTGTCCGTGATTTTCTGGTTTCTGTAAGATGTGTACTTTGTGGAATTTTTTTCTTCTGAATCCTTACTTGGGCCGAAAATGCGCATGGTGTAGGTGGTGCTAGCAGCTTCCGTTATCAGCAAATCTGGGAAAGGTGAGGGAACATCTTCAACCTCGGTGACCTGTTTCACATCTTGTTGCGCATTTCCTTTTGGTTCCGAGCTCACTTATGGAGTAGATGAATGCCACCAGTCCACGGCTACATTGCCGTCTAGTCTTACATGCGTCTCCTCCTCACCAGAGCAAGTTTTCCAGCCTCCTCTGTCGGATCCTAGGGTTTACTGGCGCTCTTAGATCGGAGCCACGTTATTTATGGACATTTGAGTATCGACTCTTGAGACTGATTCCACTGCTTCGGATCGGGCAGTGTCGATAGATGGGACCTGAATCCAAAATGTCTTGAATCCTGAGATGCAGATCTTGCTAGTGAATTCAATGTATCAATCCAAGGTTTGGGAATTTTAATGAGGCTGCAAGGTCCATGTCCTAGCCTCGAGGTAATTAGGAAGGTTGATCAGATGTCAGAGCTGGAAATGAGAAACTGGATTTTGACAGTCAGAGAGTGCTGGCTGCCCATAGTTCTCTGCTGAAGTTTGTAAGGTTGTCCATTTTGCTTGGGTCATTGCAGTCAACATCTCCATTTTGGGATGCAGAAACTCAACTATTTCAAATGTCAATGCTGAAATTAGGGGAACAGCCACATTGACTGTGCAACTGCATGTCCATCATGTTGCAGCTCTGGTTTCTCGGCAGTTTATGGACATGTCTAGGATACGAATTGAGGGCCTTCTTGCTGCATTTCCAAAGCTTGTTGGGAGTGGTAAGCAGCATACCTATGTAGAGACAGAGAATGTGCGCTATGTCTACCAGCCTATGGAGAATCTCTTTCTCCTTCTTGTCACCAACAAGCAGAGTAACATTCTTGAAGATCTTGAGACACTTCGCCTGATATCAAAACTGGTATGCGCATTCATGTCAGTAGGAATTTGATTTGGTCCCTCCTCCTCCTAGGCTATCACCCAGATTTTTATTTAATCTGATGATTTCCTTCTTGTTTAATGAATCCTTTTTTCTGTTGCAACTTCCTGGAAGCTTTGTTTCTTTTTTGGAGAGTTATGTTATGGACCTCTAGCTTATGTGTGCTGGAGCCTTGATTTACTACAGGTACCTGAGTATGTCCCAGCCCTTGATGAGGAGGGAATTTGCAAGATGGCTTTTGAGCTCATTTTTGCTTTTGATGAAGTGATCTCACTGGGACATAAGGAGAATGTCACCTTAGGGCAAGTTAAGCAGTATGTTGAAATGGAGAGCCATGAAGAAAGACTTCACAAGCTTGTCATTGAAAGCAAAATCAATGACACAAAGGATCTGATGAAGCAGAAGGCCAGTGAGATAGACAAGAACAAGGTAAGTTGCTCAAGCTACTGTGTTTGCATTGCCATGTTAGCAAGGAATGGTGGAGAACCACAAGCAGCTGCTGTGGAACATAGTTGATTGTGCATGTATGCAATTCCAAAGATTTGTTAGATGGAGTGTTTTTCACTCCATCTAACATGCAATGATTGAAGTGAAAGCAAGTGAAGGTTTAAATTCATAGTCCATGAATCATCATTAGTTTTTGTTTCCATATGTTTGGTCAGTGGGGTCTTTAGAAATTGAAGAGAATTTGGTTCAGCAAGGGTGTTTATATCTGAGCACATTACAATCATTTCTTAGTTTTGTCAGCCACACTATAACTGTGACTTGGGCCATAACCATCTAAAATATTGGAAAGTCTGATGTTTTATCATATTCAATCTGATCCCACAGTTTGCAGCAGTGAACACTCAGCAGCCTACAGTATCTTGCTTCTGTGGAAGTAGCTTTCCTAATTAGGGTTTGCACTTCTCTTCAGACTGAGAGACAGAGATCAGACAGAGGAGGAGGCTTCATGTCTGTACCATCCACAGGCTTCATCAAGTTTGACAATGGTTTCGGTGATATCAACTCATCAGGAGGGTCTGGGGGCTTCAAAAGCAACTCCACAAACTTTGGGTCTGGGGGATCGGATTCTGATGCATTTAAACCTAAAGGTTTGTTAATCTAGATCTCTTTTGGAAGTTGTTGTAGCTTTTCTGGCTTCTTGATTTGTGAAGTATTGCATGACATACATTCTTCATAACTTGTTTGCTTTCCTAGGCAATGCTAACTTATTGAACAGAGTCACAGCTTCTCTGCTACATTTCATATTCCAGCTTTTGCAGGGTGCTCTTTTGGGGTTGTGTACAAATAGTTAAGTTTATTGAAGACCTCTTGAATGTGTTTTGCTGCACAGCTCGCACTGCAACATCTGGAGCTCCTAGAGCTTCTGGCATGCAACTGGGGAAGTCCACTAAGGCAAATCAGTTTTTGGAGTCACTCAAAGCAGAGGGAGAGGTAATTGTGGAAGCAGTGGCACCTGGCCCAGTAAGATCAGCAGTGCCAGTAATTACTGATCCTATCATGGTGGGCATTGAGGAGAAGCTTACAGTCACACTGAAGAAAGATGGTGGACTTGAGAATCTGGTAGTTCAGGGCACGATGTCTCTTATTGTGCAAAAAGAAGAGGATGCCTATATCCGTGTTCAGGTACAGATTCTTGACCACAGTTAGGGAATTCCTATAGACTCATTGAATTGCCTTCAGGTCTGAGCTCCTTGTAAGCCATCCATATCGGAGTAAGATGGTTAATGTTGTTTTTGAGCACTGTTTGGTTGTGAATGTTCTCAGGTTGAGACTGGTGCCAACAAAGTGTTCAATTTCAACACTCATCCCAACATTGACAAGAACCTCTATTCTGAGAAAAGCATCCTGGGGCTTAAGGACCCAAAAAGACCATTTCCAACAGGCACCTCTCTTGCTATCTTGCGGTGGCGCATGCAAAGCAAACAAGAGTCCCTTGTCCCACTCAGCAGTAAGTTTTATCTGTCCTGTAGAAAGCCCTTGTTGTGCTGCTGTTATGTTGTGTAGCCTGTAAGACTTGAGAGGAGTCATGCTGCACCTTGATCATCAGGTCAATGATCCTATGTAACATTTTCCTGGGAAACAGTTTCCTCAAATCTTGAACTGAGTACTAGATCTTTCTTTTGTATTTTTCCTATTGTCACAGAAGGTAAACCTTGGCTCATGATAATGGGTAAGATTCCAAGAAACTATTGACAGCTGTGATTATATGCCTACCATTTATGTGTGACTTATGTGGAGAACATTTGACTGGGTTTTATGGTTCAGTCAATTGCTGGCCATCAGTGTCGGGTGGAGAATCCTATGTGAATATTGAGTATGAAGCTTCCAAGGCATTTGAGCTCCAAAATGTCATCATTGAGATACCATTACCTGCTCTTCGTGACCCTCCAACAGTGAACCAAGTGGATGGAGAATGGAGGTTAGCCCAGGCTTGATTCAAAAGCTTTTCACTTTCTGCCTAAAGTGCAGGCAGATAATTCCCAACTACTGCTTTCTTTATCTGCTCATCAATTTTCACCATTGTCTGTTTGTGTTCTCAGATATGACTCTCGGAGGTCAATCATGGAGTGGTCCATCGTCTTGATTGACAACACCAATCGGAAGTATGTACCATTTGTTGCTGTCTCAATTTCCAATATACACTGGTAGTTTAGTTTGGGTTGCATCTTTCATGTGTGAAATGTTTTTTGTGGCTAATTAATCTGGTGTTTGATCTTGAAAGTGGATCAATGGAGTTTGTCGTCCCAGGAGCAGATCCATCTGCATTTTTCCCAATCAACATCAATTTCAGTTCAAACAAAATTTTCTGTGATCTAAAGGTGTGTTCATTTCTGTATATCTTGCTTTTGCACAGGGTTGAGAGAGCTTCAATTGCTAAAGATTATTCGGTGCAATGTTTTTGTCATGAGAACTGGGGGTTTTTAATGAATTGACTACCCTCACTGTCAGGAGGTGAATAAAGTCAGTGGGGATGTTATGGTAGCTGGTCGCTACCATACCTGTTGCTGTTGTTCAAACACCACCCAGTCTTTTCTCCAGTTTTTGGGGTTGGGTCTCTTTTCCTTGCTGATATGCTGTTGGATCTGAAATCTATATAGCCTTATTCTTAGGTCATCTCTCTGTTATTTCAGTTGACTGAAGTCATAAGTATGGAGAAGTTCTCAATACTTGAAGATGTTGAACACTAAGGTTAGGTGGGTGTAGTCCCAGAAGTTAGCCCCAACAATGCAAATGTTACCTAAGCTAGCTTGGCTGAAGACTACCTGACTTAACTACTATTCCAGTATTCAACATATGATAATTTGGGAATATTCTAATACCATATTCTTAATTAAGTTGTGTTCAAGGGTGGACTGCTTTCACAACAGGTTTTTTTGTTGTTTTGGTTATTATCTGCTTTTTTACTTGGTGGTGAGGTGATCAGTCATGGCAGCTGATTTGATGAACAGGAGGTGGATTGACCAGTTGGAGTTGCTAATGTGTGCTTGTAGGTTGGAACTGTTATGCAAGTGCAAGGTGGAAACTCTGTCAAGTTTGCCAAAAGAACACAATTGGTAGTGGATAGTTATCAAGTTGTATAAGGCTGCTGTGCTGCACATTGATAGAAACCCATTCACATCGTACAGCTTTCAGTTTTTGGACTGTGTTTCAAAGTATATGGTAGATAGATATGGCAGATTGATCTACTCCACACAGTTTCACCTCATTTTTATAGTTTGTATTAAAGGGGGATGTTGTATTCCTTTTCATCATATAGTTTTTGTGAGGCCTCAGAGTGAGCAGAGCACAGATTGCCTTTTGCTAGCATCACAGAAGATTTTAAGTTCAAGTCTCACATCTCGTATGTAGTTACATGTATGCCAGCCCCTTGATTGTATTCTTTGAGCCTTGAGGGAAGAATTGAGGTTGACCTGAAGTAACAGACACTATATCTGTTTTGCACTGCTAGGGGAATTGGGTGTTGAAGAATAACCAGGAGTTGTGTCACCTGGAAGAGTATCTGCACATGGATAGGAGCAAGGGCCAAATACTGTATTACTGCCTGTACACAAATTGTGCGGACTTATGAGCAAGGAGTTATGCGGATAAATCTAATGTGGAATGTTTGCATGGAAAAAGTCAGTATCTTGGTGACTGATTTGGTTTTATCAATTTCAGTTGGTTCTTTAGACCCATATATCCCAGCAGGGCTAACTGTGTACTTGGGAGCTGGCCTGTTTAATCTTTCCTTTCGGTCTTTCTCTTCCTGTTCACATGAATGGCTACAGTGATGGAGAATCTTTGGAGTGCTCAATTTATGGTTTATTGTGTTAGCATATGATTATTTAGTGTCAAATGATGGCACTTGTAAACACATTTTGAGCTAGAAGCTGTACCACACACTGTAGCTTCTATTGATGGAATTGTTCCAGGACTGCTAGGATTGAAGAAATCTGGAGCATTTTGGGTGTGGAGGGTTCACTGAATTGTTTAATCTATTGGAACAACACCAGTGATTAAAAAATGTGCTTTAGAAGGCACACTTCAGTTTTAGGAAGAATGTTGAACTGGCATTGAAGGATTGTAGGACTTCTTTTGCTGAAGATGAACCTTTCTATTGCACAATGATTTGCTGTTCTCAGTGGTGGAATCTAACCTTGAATGGAGTAGAGCAAACAAAGATAATTTGAAAATTCATTGGAAAATGATCGTATGAATCTTGTTTTAAACATTATGTTTTTAAGCTCAGGTGTGAAGCAGGGGTCTTGAGATTGGAGTTCAGCAATTTGAAGTTCACCACAGTCAATGGTTTGGAGTCTGCAAAATTGGAGATCCTCTGACAAACTGCCTCAGTAAGTACCATTGATCAAGCTCCTTTGATGGTATATTGTGAAGCTACAAGAAGCAAATGCTTTTATGTGCACAATAAGTAATTGGGGTCCAGAGATTAGGGGAGTGCATGTTTGAGGCAAAATTGGAAATCTGGGTTCATGGGATTGAGGACATGAGGTGTGCCACCATCAGTAGTGAGGATTGTGGTTACATATTCACTTGACTGTTTTGTTGAGTCCTGTTGCTCACCAAATTGAGATTTCTTGCGTACAATTGACTAGGTTGTGGTTCACCTTCATTTATCAAGTTGGTTCCAGGGCAATTACACTATTTCCCTGTTTTTCAAAGATTTTTATGTGAAAGTTCTGACCTGCTTGTAGGGGCAGGGAGAGAGGGTGTGTAAGCTATGGCTGCTGCTATGACATTGGAGACACAAAGCATTAAGTGCCTCAACAGGAGATATCATTAAAAAAGGTGAGTACATGAATGGAAAACTTGGAGTCATTATCAATGACAGATGCTGTCAATTAATGGGAGCTGCTGTTGAACAATGTGTTTTCCAAAAACAATTTGAAACAGTTTTATTGTTAAGAATATTGAAGTCTATTGAAATAAGGAGTTAGGATTCTGATTGCTCATCACTTTGATTCCAATTTTACCCAAGGAACAGAACAGATAGTGAGTTATGACAAGGTGTTGGGCAAACTGTGAGACAGATCTGGACAAGGAGAACATGGCTTCTGTTAATTGGTTAATCACACACTTTAATCTTGAGTGTCACTTGGGAATCTTGATGCTTCTGTTAATTGGTTAATCACACACTTTAATCTTGAGTGTCACTTGGGAATCTTGATTTTCCTGCAGAATAGACAATATGGTTACCGGTTCCATCTGCAAGATTGCCAGCATCTTTCTGCTGCAAAGTTAGGGACTTCATTCATGTGGCATCAGCATTGCAACACTACGAAAGATTTGGTAAGGTCCTCCAGAGGTATGCAGTGTAAGGGTCTAAAACCTACTCAATTAGAGGTAGTCTGTATCATTGCTTCTTGTTCCATGATGCTGGGGTGTTCATTTCTTGACAAACAGAAGATTCTCTTCATCATTGTTTCTAGTCCAGTTCTTTTATCATGCACAGAGTTATGCTTCTTTACTAGAACTACAGAAATTGAAGTAGGGCAATAGCCTAGGACCAAGGGGTGTTCCCGAGCAGAGCTAAGAAATCACTTACTATTCTGGTTCAAGTCTCTATGAAGATGGAATGTCATTGCCAAATGACTCTGGATGCTTTTGGTCTGGCCGTTGGTCACAACAGTTGAACACATCAATGATGATCCTGTGATCATCATGGTTATAGGCAGTGACCTCATCTGCTTTGATCTGCAACAACTTTGACAAACTTGTTAACCTGGGTTCAAGCTGGCTCTAGAGATTGAAGAAGGTTCACCCTGATCTCATGATCACATGAATGATGCCAATGGAGAGCAAGATGAGCAATTCTGAGTCAACCCAATGTGGAATTCCATACTGTGGTGGATGGAGTTAATATGTTGCAATCACATTCAGTGATACCAAAACAAAAAAGTTTCATCAATTCAGTTCATCTATTAGAATCATCTACATTCATCCATGAGCGAATCAACACATTAAGTGGTGACATGCTTATCCATAAATATGACAGTTCCATCCATTGCGAAATTCGTAGAATAGGATCACACTTTTACATCCAGATGTAATGTGATTTCATCCCTAAAGTCATCCCAGCTGTTCACACAACACGAGTCTGTTAAACCTTATTTCCCCGAAGGTGGGGGTCGGGGAGGTTCGGCAAGCATTCATCATTAAAATGAATTGATTTAATTTAAACATAAGAATGCATTTATTCATGAATTAATGTTCACCTAGTTGAGGTCAGTGATATTTTGTGAATTTTCTGGTGTTGTGTCACTGGTTAGCATCCCAAGAGGGATTAAGCATTTAATGGAAATAGGTTTTCAGAAACTGTCTAAACAATCAAAAAATACTAGTTGTATAAATGCTACCTTGAACTAAAACTGGAGTCCAAATGTGTTGAAAGAGTATGAAATTTTAATTTTCCTCAAATTTGGCCTTTTTTTTTCAGAAAAAACAAGAATATTTTGCACCAGGAAAATTGCCTTTTCCTGGGTTGCTATCAAAACTCCCTTTCGATTTTTATTTTTTTTCGCATTTTTGGCAAAATCTCACACCCAAAAAATAAAAAAAATAGAAATCGCTGATCAAAATCATTTCATCGAAAATTCATATTTCATCCGATTAGGGCAATAATCAATACCTATCCAGTAGTAAAATCCCCCGACTTTGGGGCCACAGTGAACCAGCACCCAACAGTGCACATGAAGGATGAATGGTAAGTGGTCAGGAAACAGTTTTCTGTTGGGGTTCCAGTTCCGTAGCTAACCATGGTGGTTAGCTCACTTGGTAGGTTGTTAGTAGGTAGGTAGTAAAAATAGCCTTTATCATATATAGTAAAGGAAGGAAGTTCCTTCCCCTGACTCCGTGCGTTCCGTCACGTGCGTCCCGTCATCCTCCCTCTGTCCATCCGTCCGGTCGTCCATGTGGATCGACATCCTGGAAGCTCCGAGGTTGCCGGTTGCACGCCATCCCTCTGCCGAGTCTGACACTGCAGCTTTCTGCCCACCAAGAATGGGAAGGAAATAAACCAGGAATGAAATAATAATAATTTAAGATGATGATGATGTTGTTGCAGAAATGTTGCAAGTTAGCCAATAACACCTGGGTGTTTAAGCCATATGCTTTGCCCAAAGTTCAAACTCCCCTATAAATAAACAATAATCCAAGGGTGTACCTTTGTTTCTATTTTGCAATTGCGGGTCCAAAGAGGTACTTCTATTGGGGGCATGCCCAAAAGTTCCAAAACAATTGCAGGTGGGCCAATCAATATGGCTCCATTAAAATAAATAAAAAAGTTGTGAGGGCACCCATGATGTAATT
>Ga0116231_10004803_pt1 | contig 27120 bp, 24 predicted proteins | sample S1TSphgellanicum_2_FD_89695 | JGI IMG/M metagenome (GOLD analysis project Ga0116231, IMG submission 89695) | Host-associated microbial communities from peat moss isolated from Minnesota, USA - S1T2_Fd - Sphagnum magellanicum MG | ecosystem: Host-associated > Plants > Peat moss > Unclassified... | reverse complement strand
GACATTTGTTATTGAATATTTTTTTATTTGTGTGAGCTTGGGTGTTTTTTTATTAAATTTTTTTGTTGTTGGGGGGGGGGGGGGGGACTCTGCAAAAGCGCTGCTGCAAGAGGAGAGAGACAACAGCTTGAAATTGTCAATGTTGTGGAGAATTTACTTGAGGACTTGAGAGAGAGAGAGAGAGAGAGAGAGCTCGCCGGGCATGAATGAGCTCTAGATCTCGTCGATTATCTCTTGACTTTGGTCGAGCTTGCAATTGCTTGTGTAAAATTCTCCTTGTATAAAAAGTTTGGAAATTTTTTTTGGTTCTAAGTTTTTGAATAATTGCTCTTGACAGCTTTGTAGGATGGGGGAACCGGTGAACAACAGTGTAGGCATCAACCGAGCGATGACACCCAGCCAGAAGAATCTGCAACTTGCTCTCAGTCGGGTTGTTTCTCGTTAACCCATGAAAACCCCACTTGGAAAAAAAAAAAACCGCTGGAACCAGCTGATTCATGTGGAGCTCTACTTTAGTCTCATAACAAAGTCTTCTATTTGCTTGTCAAGAGCATGTTTTTTCTTTTCTAGGAGGAAATTCGCATTGGGTGTTCTGTTGTTTTTAGAGCTTCATGGGTATCAAGCGCCATTGCAAGCATTTGAGGCTCTGACATCGCTGTTCATGTGTATTTGCGACATTTGGTTGGAAACCCAAGTTGTCTAACAACATTATTTATATATATGTCATTGGCTTTGATCTCATCCTCGGGACTAGCCCATGCATGAAACTGAAATGGTGGTGAGTGATCCATGTGATAGGAAATTGTATCGTTGAGAAATCTGTTAGACACATCTGTTCTTCCACCAGCCAAGAAGGCAGAGTTTCGTGCTCGTCTCAATGAGCTCCAGGTGCGTAGTGCGTAACCCACTCCTGCAGTCCGACTTGCATTGTCGACTTGTTGCTTCGATGATCGACCTCTTGACACCAGCTACTAGTTCTGAAATGAAATTTGTACATGTTGGTCTTTTTTGCTGGTATCGGCGCAGTGTTGACGTTGTCGTAGCTGCTGAAAATCCTTGTTGTAGATTTGTTGCAAATACAGGCTTCGATTGCGCAAAATTTGTTTTCTCTTCTTATCATTTATTGATGTCTCTCGACAGGATCGAATCAGAGCGGCACAGAAGGCCGCTGTAGGCATGAACTTGTTAACGTCGGCGATGGTGGCGGCTTCACCGTCGTTAGAGGAGGCTGTGAGATCAGCCATGCGCTTGGCTGATGAAGCAGTTGCCCGAAACGACATCTATTGTGTTGTCCAGGTCAATGTGGGCCTCGACACCAATGCACTCCGAGAGGCAGTCATGGCGATCATGAACAATCAAAAGGTTAGCAAGTTACCACTCTCTCTCTCTCTCTCTCTCTCTCTCTCTCTCGCTTTCAAATTGGGCGTGGCACAGAAATGGGATTGCTGCATTCCTGAGAACTAGATCAGTACCGAATCATGCTCCTTTTAATCCAATGTCTGTCTGTCTGTCCACAAATCTCTTTGCAAAAAGAGTACTAGAATTTGCATTAAACTTGCCATGAGCAGTAGTAACCATCATATTGATCTACAAGAAGCATGAAACTGCAACAAAATTAGTACTGCGATTCTGCAGTACAATCTGCTTATTTTGTATGCTCCAGCTTGGATGCTACACGGCTCGCGGATCGGTAAAACTTCTTTTTGTTTTGTTGGTGCCGGTTTGGAATGCATGGATGACTGAATTCACTGATGGTGATGGGCACTCGTGGAGACAGGATTTGGCAGTGATGATGTTCAGCGTCGAGGAGGTGAAAAAACTGGGAGCGATTGTGTGTGCAGGTGTGCCACAGGTCGCTGCAAAAAGAGGTTTCCGGGTGCTCGACTGGCTCCACGTCGCCTTGCAACCCATCGACGGCGCAACAGTGTTCGTCCAAGGAGGCATTGCAATGGGACAGGTACCCACAAAAAACACACCCAAAAACAAAAACACACACACACACACACTCTCTCTCTCTCTCTCTCTCTCTCTCTCCACATTTCCCTAAAACCCTAAGCTCTTTGGCTCACCACAATTTCACCCTTCTCATGCCCTAAAACCCTAAACCTAAAAAAGCTTCTTTGGCTCACGACAATTTCACCCTCGTCATGCCCTAAAACCCTAAACCTGAAAAAGCTTCTTTGGCTCACCACAATTTCACCCTCCTCATTCCCTAAAACCCTAAACCTCAAAAAGCTTCTTTTGCTCACCCAATTTCACTCTCCTCATGCTCTTTCATGCTCCCAAGCCATGCATCCAAACTCATGCATGGTTTGATCCAAAATCTTAACATTACCCTAAAACTTTGAACCTTAAGAAGTTTTTTTTTGTTCACCACAATTTCACCCTCTTCATGGTTTTTCATGATCCCAAACCATGCATCCAAACTCATGCGTGGTTTGATCCAAAAACCTAACATTACCCTAAAACCCTGAACTTTAAAAAGCTTATTTTGTTCCCAACAATTTCACCTTCCTTTTGATCATGCTCCCTCTCAAACCATGCGTCCAAACCATGGTTTGGGATCCTAAACACTAACATGTGCTTGTTATCATGTTCACAACAATTTCATCCTCTTCTTGACCATACTCCCAATCCATGCTTGGTTTGGGCTCCTTGACTTTAAGGTTTGCTTGTCATCATGTTCACCACACTTTCACCCTCAATTTGAACATGTTCCCATTTCATGTTGATCCCAACCCATGCTTGGTTTTGGGCTCCTTAACCTTAACTTGTGCTTATCATCACATTCATTGGAATTTTATCCTATTCATGACCATGTTCTTAACACATGCTTGAATATGACACATTAAACTTTAACATGTGCTTCATATGTTCACCTTCCTCTTCTCACCCATGTTCAACATTAGCTTGATTTGAAACCTTCAACTTTAATGTGTGTTTGTCATGTTTATCACAAATTTTCCTTATTTTCGATGCATGTTTCATGTTCCCAAACATGCATGATTTGAGACCTTAAACATGTGCTTGTCACATTCACCACAATTTCAACCTTTTTCCAACCATCCTCACACTTCTTGCTCCCATCACAAGTTGGGTTTGAAACTTTTTATGTCTTTATCATGTTCACCACAAACCTTAATGAACTTCTCCCCACAATTTCACCCCTCTTGTTGAAACCATGTTCCCAACACAAGCTTGGTTATCAAAGAATATCAATTGCATGATATTTGTTATTAGTTCAATATTCATTGGGAGTTTGATTACCATAATTGATGAATGGGTAAGGTGTGTGTAAAGGTTTGTATTTTTTTTAGTGATTGGACAATTGATGATTTATCTTTCCTCCCTTGATTTTGGTTGTAGGTTTCTAATCACTTTAATAATTATTTCTTCATTTTCATTGCAACAAATGTTATAAAAGGTGTTGTAAACTAAAATTCCAAAGGGGAGTTTTTGGATTAATGTGAATGATAAAATGAATTCTACTTTAAGGTTGGTAACTTTGAAACGATTACAAATATGTATTGATTTGTTGAAATTTTAGTAATGGTCTATTTGAATTTCATTTTATAGTTAAAATATTCATGAATATGATATTTGGAATGCTTTACTTGGAAAAGTTATGATATTTATAATTTGATTGATATTTTTAAATGTGTAAACATACTTTTGTGTGTTCATTTATATTATTTACATGTTTTCCAATGGTGGTATCAATGTTTTTAGAACATTTCACTTTGAATGTAATGTTGGGGAATTTGCAAGCTATCTAAAATGCTAAATTTAAACATTGTGTTTAAACTTATTTGAAATTGGTGTGTTTTGTGGATTGCAGAGTAAGAATGCAACAAGCATAGATGAAGCATTGGAAATGGCCATAAACTACGCAAAACATTGTCAATAGTAATAACATACATGAGAACATTACCTTTTACAAATTGCATGCATCCAAGTTGTGGCGATCTCATGTTTTTGGACTTGAATGATCCAAGTTAATTTAAAATATCATTAACGCGATCTTCATGATTTTCATTGAATTCCACACGTGAATTTATAAGGTACAAAAAACTTAAGAAATAATAAATGTATGTTGTTGGGTCTATAGAAAAGCAATGTTACCAAGGATGTATAATGTTCAATATGTCATTTGAATAACAATATATGATTCAATGTCCAATAAGAAACATTCCCAATAAATGCACAATGGTTTTAATAATTTTTGGTGTAATCAAAATAACATTTCTAAGTATCTAATGATGTCTTCATATATTCCTATTAATTATCCTAGTATAGTTATAACATTGGATATATTTAGGTCAAAATTGTTTTGCAATATAATTTTTCAATTTTAGAAAATGTTTTTTTTTCATTAAAAACACACTTAATTATCACCTAAATATTAGAATGAATGTTAGATAGTTGGGGTTACTCAAGTGGCTTAATCAATTTAGTTCAAAGTTGAAGCCCAACGTTTGATTATTACCATGTCGTTAAACTTGCATACATTCAACTAGAAAATTTAGTTGCTATAATGAAACCATTGTCACACCCATGTTAAGGTTGGTATATGCTTAATATGACTTCAGGGACCTTATTATTAGATGCATTACATGTATTGTTATGTTCATTTTAGGTCAAAAATGATAAATATTCTAGATAAAATTTGAAAACTAGATAAATATTCTAATCAATTAATGGAGCATGGAATGTTTGACTAGTGATCACAAACTCTCATCAATCATCACCCTTGGGTTGCCCTTTACCCTGAAACTTTAAAAGGAAGCATCCCATGCTTGGATGAATGAAAAAAATGGCGGCTCCACTTCTTGCCACAACCTTCATTGAAATATAGAAAATTTTGCTAATGCTGGGATGTGGTTCATTTTGGTTTTTTTCCACCATTTTGCTTGAAACTTTGAACATGAACACAAAAATTTGAAACTAATTGCATCATAACATGAATCAATGAATAACACCATATTAAGTTTTAGCATGGGTTTTGATGACAATTATGCAATTCACATTCAAAACATTAAAACATGGTTTGTAAAATACTAATATTTGACCAATTGGTGTATTGCCATCCAAGAATTGTTTTGTTTTGAAAGTGGTCTATTCATTTAATCATGATTCATTTATTTGTAATGCATTAGTTATTTGTGGATAAGTCAAATTTTCTTGTCAAAATTAGAATCCATTATTTAATGCCAACATATTCTAATTGGTTCAAAAAGGTTTCATTGCACCTTACTTCAAACTCAAGAGTTGCAAAGTCACCATTGTTCATTGAATGGGTTCTTCCATTACATGGGGTGAAGCTAGTTCCAAGTTGAAAATATGATGTCCCTCATCCATGAAATCCTTCATATGTGGTGGTTGGAAAATGCGTCTATTTAAAAAAAAATCTTCAATTACAACACACATTCCTTGCCCAAAGTTTTGATGGAGGTTGAGATTTATTCTATCTTGCATAATCATATTTTTAAGGTGTGTTCACACTTGATGTTAAGGACTCTAGTGTTGAGTTCCTTCACACCATACTAGTCATTTAAGACTTAAACCGACTTATCGTGAAGATTTTATGTTAAACTAACATTCACTTAACATTAAGCTATTGCCCATTTAACATTGGGTGACACCTAGGATGCCACCTAGATTTTCAATTAGCATTGATTTAACATCAAGTGTGAATGAACCATAACAATCTTCATTGTATCCTAGGAATTGTGAATGCAATGTTCTCACAGTCGTTTGATTGTTCCATTTCATCATATAGCTAGAGATGGTGGTGTTGAAAATTTTCATGGCTTCATCTACAACATGTAAAGCACTGCCTGGATTTTTCCTTTGTATTTTCAGCTCCCTTACCTGCCTGAAGAAACCTATTTTCAGCAAACGGGATCTTCTGCCGTGGAAGGTACCAGCCAGGCTGTACTGGGATCTTCTGACCGGCTGAAGGTACCAGCCAGCTCGTCACTATTCTAAAAAGTGAAAAAATCCCAGCTCTGCTTCACATAAGAAAAGGACCTGAGTAAAGGCCGTTCTCCTATACTTCAGATCTCAACTAATCGATCAAAAGGAGTGAAGGCTAAAAAGCACGACAGATGAAAATGGGGAACTATTATGCGAGAGGGGGAATTGTAGTAGGTGCCATGCAAACGTTATGTTAAAGTACCCTTGGCTGGGGCTCTTACTGTAATAAGGGCCCGAGCCGAGCACAGTAAAGCCCCAGCCAAGGGCTTTAACTTACACCTAAGGGCTTCTAGGTTTCTGGGGGAGAAGACTTTGGGGTGGTTTTGTAGACCTAGGAGATTCTGGGTTCTTGGGGGAAAAACGGTTTAGGGCTTGCACTTTGTCCTTCTTTAACAAGTGGTAGAAGAATTCAGCTTGCTTGCTTTTTCATTCTCTTTCATTTGCATCTTTCTTGGCTCTGCGAGTGTGTTATTTTGTTGCTGATTTCTTTCTTCTCTTACAAGTTGTTTTTGTATTGTTTGGTTTCTTTACATGAGCTTTTGTAGTTCTCCAAGACATAGAGGTTTGTTGGGTTGCGGGGAATTTTGAGGGTTTTACATGGGATACGAGGACGCACAGGCGGGTGCCCACATGCGTACTGCCTTCAGGAATGCAGAGAAACACTACAAGCGCTACACCCAAGCTTCCTCTCTCTCCAAATCCTCGAGGTAAAATTACCAACCTTTTCTTGTTTTCTTATACATCTCCTGTGGTTTTCTATAATTTTTCTGTGGATTGAGCTTCAAGCAATAGGATGCATACGGTTGAGGGGAATGTGTTGGGGCAGCAGCATTCATACAATTAGGGTTTGTGGGTTTCTTCTATAGCTCTGGTTGTTTTGAGACTCAGCTCAGTCATCAGGATTCATTGGTGCTGGATTTCGTTTGGAGAATTCATGTGGTAGGATGTGGGAATGTTTTATGTATTACATCAGTGGAGAGTACCTGGAGAAGTCAAACCACTTCTTGGGTTTCTTTGATTTTCAGGAAGAAGGTTCCAGCAACCGATTTGCATCAAGTATTGGACATCAGAAAGATTGGAGCAGTGCTGGGAGACCAGAAATGTAGTGTACAGGGCGTTTCACGTTTTGAAGGTCCATTTGATTGGGCTGTTTACACTCTTGATGCGCATCCTGGTTTGTCTGCTTTTCTCTCTCCTTCTATAGCTTTTGGAATTCTTGCTCACAAGAGAATGTGAATTGCATTAGCTCTTGCAGTCAAAGGGCCATAGAGCTTCAGGTCTTTCACATTTTATGAATTGCAATTCAAAAATTGGAGCTGAGTTTTGGGGTCAATACAACCATGAAGCTCAATTGTGGTTTTCTCTCAAGTACCTCTAGGGTTAGGGTTAGGGTTAGGGTTAGGTTTAGGGGGTGAAGAAGAATTAAATGTTTGCTAACTGTAAAATGTAGGTTGGACTGTCAGAAATCCACTGATCAGTTTTGGTTGTTTGATTCTCAAGTGCAATGTGGAGTGGAGTTGCAAGATTTGTTTATGCTGAGGAGAACAGCTCGAGTAGTGCCTCCAGATCTATGGTTAAAGTGTGCAGTTTTGTGTCAGGTTTTTGTGTCAGATAAAAGCTAAAATTTTCAGAGAAAGATAGGTCCAGAGCTATGGTTGAAGTGTTCATTTTTGTGTCACGTTTTCTGTCACATATAAGCTAACAGTTTCAGAGAAAGATAGGGCAGCTTTTGTCTTCCAGAATTATGTCTAGTGAAAAGGCTGATACACTGCTATGAGTGGATGCAGGATTTTACTTTATCCCAGAAGCACTCTCTGCTGCACAACAGCTACATTGGATTGTTGAAAGCTTAACAACTTTTCCACAGCCCCCAAATCGTACTAATCACAATGCTATATATGGGCCCCTTAAGGACCTGTGGCTGGCTTATCAAGAGGGAAAAGTTCTGAAGGAGATAGCTTCTAGCACTCGACATCTCCCATCAGTAGCAGAGTCTGATGCTACACAAAGATACATTGGTAAAGAATCTTTGGAGAAAATTGGCCCATCACAGGAAACATCCATAAGGGCAGATAAACTCTCCTGTGTAACTCCTCAACAAGGTACACATGCAAGCTCTGGATGGATCACTTTGGAAACATCAGTACACTTTAAACCTTTGTGAGTACAGGAATGTTGAGCTAGGCAGCATCATGGCTGCGTGTTCCCATTACTGCTGGTCCTGTGACAGAAACACAGTATATTGGTGAGTGTCTGACATTGACCTCTACCCACTGCCAACAGCTGATGAAGTCAGTTGGTATGTTATGGTAGCTTGTCACTACCATACATGTTGCTGTCGGAGGTCACCATGACTTCTGCTTTTGTTCAAATTGCTCCTCCATATTTCTGCTTTTTAGTGTTGGGGTCTCCTCCAATTTCCTTTTAGCTGATGTGTTGCTGGATCTGTAGATCTCTGTAACCTTAGTTTCAGGTCATCTGGCAATTTTATTTAGGTTCACTTAGGTTGTAAGCATGGAGAAGTTCTAAATAAACTTATGAAGGTATGTGTTGTTGGAAATTGACACTCAGATGTTGATGGTGGAGTGGCAACTGCCAAAGCATGGCAATTTTGTGATAGGAGAGAAGCTTGTGGTCAACTTTCCAAAGTAGTACCAGCTGAATTGCTTTTCAGGAAGTTGCGTTGGGCCACCCTTGGTCTACAATTTGACTGGTCTAAGGTCTGGTCAACTTTGGTTTTCTCATTGTGGTGTTTCCCTGTTGCCTGGCCTTCATCACACTTCATAAATAGACTATTCTTTTTTCCTGGCTTTTGGATATGAAGCAACTTTGTTTATCTTCTTCCTCCGTGTAGTTGGTAGGTACTACTAACGTGTTGGTGGGGCTTTTGGATATGAAGCAACTTTGTTTATCTTCTTCCTCCGTGTAGTTGGTAGGTACTACTAACGTGTTGGTGGGGCTTTTGGATATGAAGCAACTTTGTTTATCTTTTTCCTCCGTGTAGTTGGTAGGTACTACTAACGTGTTGGTGATATGAAGCATGATATTGAGATGGGAATTTTGCTTGGCAGCGGGCGTATGATGAGTCTCTTCCTTACAGTATGCTTCCAACAGACCTTGCTCAGCTTGCAGCAAGGTTAGCAGAAGCAGCAGTGACAGATGGAGAGTTCAAGGCAGAAGCAGCTATTGTGAATTATTATGGCCCAGGTAAAACTTTTTAAAATGCTCTCTATTGCTACACAATTAGAAATTTGCTGGGTTGGTATTGAAGAAAGCTGGGAGGTGGTTTGCAGATGACATGCTGGGTGGCCATGTTGATGACATGGAGGCAGACTGGAGCAAACCTATTGTTAGTATCAGGTGCCCACTCCTCTCTTTCTGTCAGTTCTCATTTGTGAATCTATTTGCTGAGCACAAGAGTTTGTCTAGAATGTTTCCAATACTGGCTGAGCACCAAAATAATATTGCCCCTTTATGGGTCATTCAGTACATAGTTGATTCTAGATAAAGCATACATACTCTGCACACAGTGACAAGAGGTTAGTGAGAAGACTGTGTTACACATATTTGTGACCATCTTGAAGCATGTGGGTGCTTCCAAGAATTCAATCTTTTCATTCCAGATCTGATAGTATCATATTTGAGATGTGTTCATATTTGATTTGGTCCAAATGTGGGGGTGGTTATGCCAGCCTTGGATGCAAGGCTGTCTTTCTGCTAGGAGGTGCAAGTAGAGAGGAGTCGCCAACAGCCATGTTCGTTCGTAGTGGAGATGTGGTGTTAATGGCAGGTCCAGCACGTCGCTGCTTCCATGGTATTCTAAATTTTTCTATGTTCATGCTCTTGACTGGTTTATAATAACTAAGAATGCTTGTCAACTCAATGATCAGCTAGAAGAGTGCAGGTCTGTTAGACATGGATGTTATCAGCCCTCTGGATGGTGATTACATACATGCAGAGGGCTGACATGTATGTAATCACAATCCCTCTGTATTACATACATGTGATTCAAATGCAGCTCACACACACATATGCGGGCAGATATATATGCTCAACCACTTGTTAACAATATCTGCTACTGACAAAGACTAACTATTGGAGCTTTACAAGCACTTTGAGACAACAATTAGAGATCTTACAAAGGTAGCATGCTGCAAGCTGTTGATTGTGTTGCTGACAAATATGTGCAGGTGTACCTCGCATTTTTGTGGATTCAAGTCAGTCGGAGGTGCCAGACTTTGCAGCATTAGTAGAATCACAAAAGGGCAGCAGTAATCTTGATGCTGTTGTCCAATATATCAATCAATCTCGGATAAATGTTAATATTCGACAAGTTCACTAATTGTCTTGTCCATCACGATCTCTAATGCACCACACCACAGGGCAAGTAAAATTGACCACCTTCATTTGGATGGTCTATGTTTTCTCATTTCTTCAAATAAAATGGTCAATTCAAATGCAAACCAAATGGGTCATTTGGTGACCATAAGACCCTAACAAGTTTGCCATCCTAAGTGTGATTGTCTCCCTTCTCAAATGTAAATGCATATCTACTTGTGTGTGAGGTTGCAAATTTTTTGTGGAGCAACTTTGAGTGTTTTATTACAAGAGTCACATATTACATAACATGGAGCACCTTCAATGGTGAGCATTAATGAGGATTGAGCAACTTGCAATTCACAAGTCTTGCACTGAGAGCAACACCCCATGTTGCAACCAATGTCAAGACTCCAGTCAACTCAACAAAACAGGCCAGGATTCAGTCATGATTTCAGATATCCATTTGACTGAATGCTCAACATTCCAGTAGCATGCACATGAAGGTGTGCAACTAGCAACTAATTGAGAAGTTCAAAACTTGGGACGGATGTTCTTAGTTTTCTGAAGCATTCAGCAGATCCAGAATGTAGTGCCCCTTTCTTAAGTTTTGCTTATATTCTTTCAGACCTGTATTAGCTTTGGCCACACTTTGCAACTCTGACAGTCTTGTAGCTGGAAAGATCTTTGGGGTATGCTCGGGTCATTCTTTGAAGAAGTTTTTGTGCTTCAAAATGTGCCACATTCACTCTGATTTTCACCACCTTTCTTACATTCACATCTCTTTATGTTATGTGTTTCTCTCATGAGCCTCTTTTCAGTGTTGCCTATTATGGAGAGGAGAAATTGTAAGACATTAAGAATTGTTTATTATTAAATAACGATATCTAATATGGTGTTAATGACCGTATGGCCCAATGGATAAGGCGCTGGTCTACGGAACCAGAGATTCTGGGTTCGATCCCCAGTATGGTCGCTAGTTTTTACCACATGGTATTATTTTGGGTTTTTTTCAATATTCTTTCTTTGTTTTTGAACTGGGTTTGTTTCAATTTTCTTTGAGAAAAACTCTGTATGTTTTTCACTGATTGTGTCTCTTGGGAAGCAGATAAACAGACAACATTCTAGCATCTAAATTGACATAAACATGTACTTTGAAAAAATTCCCAGATTTTGTCTTTTCCCATTGTGACCTAAACAAGCACTGCAAAGAATTTCCCAATTTTTTAGATCCAATTTTTTTTTTTCAGTTTTCCTATGTAGCATCATTAGCAATTGTCCCAAACAAGGGGTCAATTGGCCAAAAACTTTGTAGAAAACTGGAAATAAAAACTGCCCAATTTTATTTTTTTAAAGTGTGTTTAAATGTGGGACAAAGTTTTTCCTTCAAAAAAAATTTTCTCAAAAATTTTCCATGAAAGTAAGCAATAAATTTGCCCCCAGAATAATTCCAGTTTTAATTTTTTAGGTCCAGATTTTGCAAATTGTACCCAAATTCTGATGAATGTTTTTTTTTTTTTTTCGCATTTTCGCATTTTCATTTCAAGAAAAAATATAATAAATTAGTTATAACTATTCCCTTCAATCCAAAGGTCCAAGGCTTGATTCCTTTCCTCAATTTCTCAATTTTTTTCATAGATGGATGAAAAAAGGATGTAAGCTCTAAATAGTTTTCTCAAGCAAGTTCCTTTTCAAAACCCAAGGTCTTGTAACTTACTGAGGGAGAGGGGGACTTAACCAAGTTTTCACAACTTCCCTAGGGAGAAGGGGACTTGCAAGTTCCAAGGTAAACATGCAAATAAACGTCAATTCCTCAAACAAATAGGCTCAAGTTCCCCAAGGATACATGCTTCTCTTGGCATATGGGCCAAAGTTCCTTGGGGGTAACATGCCAAGTTGTTTAGGAAAACATTTTCTCGAGGGAGCATAGGCCCATTTTCCCAAAAAAACCATTTTTCCTTAGAAAACTTGAACCCATTTTCCATGGGTAACAACATTTCCTCGATGAATTTGGGCCCATTTGCCCCAGGGAACTTGCAAGGCCCCTTCTCCTTCAAGGAAGTTTGTTCCCTAGTGATTACGTCCTTTACTTCATCCACCCATTTTTAAAAATGAGAAATTGAGAAAAATAATCAAGCCATTGATTTATGGGTATTTTGGTGATTGTCATTGCAACAATTCCAGAGTCATTTCGAATTATAATTTGTCATATATCAAATTTCAGTTTAGAATTTTGTTGTTGTTTCTCTTGTACCTTTTCAAAAAAATTGTTTATTTGTATATTGTTGTGAACTTTTCTAATAAATCAGACTTTCTTTGACATTTTGCCCACCAATTCAAGAAAGTAAAAAATTATTGATTGGACAAAATGAGACATATAATGAAATTTATAAAATATTATCTTTTGGAGAAACAAACATAATTACAACAAAATTATTATGATCACACAAAATAATTTAATCATCGTCACTGGGAGTGTGAAACAACGCAGAGCCCAAATTTATAACATAAATAACAACTTTATAGTGGGGGGAAGTTGATGGGAATAGGCCACTGGAGGTTGCTGCGTGGAGGGAGGTTGAGTGTTGTTGCAATGGGAGTAGTGTGCGCAAACAAGCTAGAAATCCAAGCTTTTTGGAGTTCGTGAGGGCAAAATTCCAGAACTATACGTGTCCAAGACAGCTGGTTTCCATGACCTGAAGCCTCTTTTTCTACTGACAACAAAAGAATGATGATGGATTTACAGCGATGGCAGAAGCGTTTCGCTCGCATTCTATTGAGCAAGCCGTTCATTAGAAGAGATTCGTCGAACTCTATTGCGTGGGCTCCGTGGCAAACGTTCTAGAAGCCCCTGATGATGGCAGGTTTGGCCTTTGTTTCCCCATCCCCCCCCCCTTTCTGGTGCAGCCGTTCAGGCCGGTTGTCAAATTAGGCCCACTTCTTCCCTTAGTAGCAAGAGCAAGGCCCAACGTGATGTCCCGTGTGCTGGATGTGGTGCCTTATTTTCACGATGTGATATGTCTCGTCATCAATGGCATTATCAAGCTTTTCATGCTCTTTCTTTTGGTGGTTCTTCTTGCCCTTTGGCTTCTCTTCTTGCCCCTTCTCCCCCTCTTGTGGCTTGGGTGTTAGATGTGGACCCTTAGTGCTTTTCATTTAGGTCTTCCTCAGTCCCACTTGTATTTGAGGATCCCGTTCATTTTGCGACGGGAAGTGCATGTTGCTTTTTGTCTGCTTTTGGATCGCCTTGTTCAAAACCTCTTCAACATTGCCACTTAACATTTTTTTTTCCTTTTTTCTCAATGTTTTCTTGTCCTCCTCGCTTGGGGTGGCATTGTCAATTATTGAAATACTAGAGCTTGGCTTTAACGACTTTTATCAAGAGATTGGGAGGAGCTTCAGACAGAACATTTTTTTCAAAGGCCAACATTTGCTACAACTATACCTTTGGACCAAGGCCCCTTGGTGCCTTTGCTCCTTTCAGATTCCTCTTCTGGTGTGCCCCCTTCACAACGGCTTGGGCAGAACTTGGCTTTCAAGTGTGTTGGAAAGTATGTTAATGTGACAAGCCTTTACCCCCTTGGCCCAAATTGTTGCTTCTTCAAAAATCATGTCAACTTTGCAAGTTTTCCACCCTTCAATTTCACCTTCCCCTTATCTTGATTCTTTGGTGGACTTTCAACCAGATAGAAAAATAAAGTTATCCTTAGATTCTTTTAGGTCAGCTTTCGTCCGCATGTTTGATCTTCCTCTAGAGGACCTTCTAGCATGGTTTTAAGCAACTTTAGGATGTTTTCAACCCAAAGATTTTGTTAACAATTTCCTACACCTCCACTAGTTGAGTTCCTATGTGGCAATGGGTCATTTCCCAAGGCCCATTATTCGCGTCCTTGGTGCCATTAAGCTTTTGGCGTTGGCCAAGCTTTCGAGTGGCATCAAACCCATTACAATGGGCGAGGTCTTCTATCGGTTGGTCAACAGACCTTATGTTTTCAACTTTGGGATGAGTTTTGTTTTCATTTGTCACCTCATCAATTTGGTGTGGTAGTCTAGGGTGGGTCTGAAGCAATGGAACTTGGCATTCGAGTTACATTAGATGAGGACATTCACTATGTAAGTATGCTTCTAGGGTTAAAGGACATCCGTGTTGTTTTCAAGACCTTATTTCGATGTTTTGTGCAGAGATTTTCCTATTTGCTTCGTGCATTCCTGCGCCTCCTAAGCTTTCAACGTTAACTTACATCTTTCAATTTGACTCTCATGAAGGTTTTCAAAAGGCTTTTAAGCCCAAGTTCATTCAAGTGTCCAAAGGCCCCTTTGGTGCATTGATAGGTTTCATTCCCCATTTCTAGTGGTGGGATAGGCTTCATTTTTGTAGAGACCAATGCATTGGCAACATATTTGGGAAATTGGGCATAAGTTGCGCTAGTCATCGCTTCTAGATTTTTGTTAAATTCACGCCCATTCCTATTGGAGCGAATAGTTCAAGTGCACTTGAAATTGTTTCAAAAGTTTTTTCCCTGGCTACAACAACATGTCTACCTTCATTCGAATAGTTTGCAGAGAGGGGAATATATTGACTTTAAGAGATTATTTCAAAGAGATTACATGACCATTCTTTTTCTAGCATCATCTCTAACATGTCTTCTAATTTGCATTGAGCGCACTTGAGGTCTTGTGTAGGGCCTGGTGTGAAAACTTGGTTAATGTTCGCCTTACCATCCCATGCTTCCATTTGCCTTCAAATGTTTCTTCCTCCACATTGTGAACCAAGTTAGGCTTCCCCCGTCCTTTGATTCTTGGTCTAACCCATTGCATATGTGCCCAACTATTAAACCCTTTAAAGATCTACCTCCTTTATTGTGCCCATGGCGGGGAAAGGATTACATCCGATGATGCCATTTCGGATGCTTGTGAAAGATGCAAAATTATTGTCCTAAGGGAGCAAACCCACATTTTTCCACCGCCTTCTCTTCAATCTTCTCGTCGACATGTCAACATTGTTCTATTGATGGATGCACATTGGTTGATGTTGTCATTGTCAACCCCACTTGAATAGACTTGGTGTCACGAACGACTTTTTGTTGTGGGGTGGCTGCTATAGTGGCAACTCAAGTGAGTGAAGGAAGGCCTTTATCGTGATTGTTACCCAATGGACATGTTTATTCCTCTTGTCATAGAAGTTTTTGCGTGTCATCACCAACAATCCAACAATTTTCTTCATCAATGTGTTAACATGGCATGGACAACAAAATGCATTGGAGGCCCTCTTTTATCGATTTTACGTTCCTATTATAGACAGAGAATGTCAATGGCTTTACATAGAATGCAAGCCGCTTCCATCTCAAGGCGAACTATTACTCCAAGGTAGGGTCGTTTTAGGCTTGGAGTTTTATCAAGTTTACCTCCCCCTTTTTTAGTTGATATGCTTCATGTGATTGGTGGAGGTTTCGGTACTTAGTGGTTCCCTTTCTTCTGTGTGACTCACCTCTTTGGGGCTCTTTTGTCTACCTAGGCTATGGTTCTTGCACTTTGGGTGCTTTCTTTTTATAAAGTTTGGTAGGGTTTCATCACTTATAACACTTAACAAGAACACTAAAAATTTGCAACAAAACCAATAATCAAACAAGAAAGAAATAAAATGAGATACCTACCTACTAAACTACTTAGAATAAATCTTTGAATACCAAAAGCATCAAACCATTTGCCTCAGTACCTACTTCTGGAGTCTTAAGTTCAAGCCGTTTAAGCGAATTCTAGACTACTACCTACTTTTTACAAGTGTGCTTTAACTTTGAAGATTACCCATTTCTCACCACAAGGTCCAAAGCTACTTTGTGCATTAAGGTGTTCTAGACCCAAGTGAATGGGTAGTCATTATGTGCTCGCCCCAATAGGATCCTGCAGGACATTGCTGGTAGACAGAACTGGCAGGAGCATGTCCACTTATTGGTGTTAAAAGGCAAGCAATATCTTGTGCAGAATCTGGCTGGGAGAGACCAAACAGACAGACTTTGCACAATTAAAAGATGTAAATAATGGGCCACATAAGAGGCTCCGCCTATAACATTTGAAGATAGCATGTTTCATCACATGCAATTTGAAGGCATTTTTATGGAATTAGGAAGAGAATGTGTCAAACCACCAGCAATGAGGATGGTTCGAGAAAGACTTTTATATAAGGATCAGCCTGGGAAGGGATGAATTATTCTTTCCCAAAAAAGAGCAAAATTAGTCAAGTTTACACTAGAAAATCAAAACGGTACGAAAATAAACAAGAATATCTGTCATGCAAAGGGAAGTGTATGGGTTCCCACAGAGAAGACAGGTTTTACAACAGCTAGGGAGAATTATACTGGAAGTGAGAAAGGTCACTCAAAATGGAAAGTAAAAAAGAGACAGATCCCCAGCAGTGGTTCATTCACTTGTTGGCAAAAAACTTTCATCTTTTTGGTGATAGAGTGAAGGACTTCATCTCAAAAAACAAAGAAAAGCCTGAAACATTGTGACATAGGCATCTTGTCATGCAATTAGAGAGAAACAAATGTAAGTAGCAACAGTTACATATAAATGGGTGAGTATCAATATATATACACTACACCTGAGGGACCACTCTACAAGTTAGCACAAAGCAGTTCTTGCTTTCTGGGGAAATTTCCATAAATTTTGGTAACTGTATTTCAGGTTTGGTCTTTCTCAACACCTGCCATGCACCCAAAGACATACTTTCTCTTTTGTAAACAAAGGGCTGAATATAAAACTGTGCCAGTATATTTCTATTCAACATGCGATCAAAGCTATGGGGCAGATGACAGTTTCACAGCAGTGCTGAGGCAAAAGAAGACCGAAAATTATTTGAAAGGGGGTTAAGAGGTTGCCTACAAAACTATACATGCAGAAGGAGCAAAGGGGTTATGGACCTCATAGTCAGGGATACTGCTGATCACAAGACTACAAGGGTAGCCCTTAAATGCAGCTATAATTCTAGGGATTCAACTCAGCTCCTGCTACATGTAAGCGACATCTTGTTATCATCTCTATCATGGATAAGAGAAATTAATCACTGATGTTGCACTGCCGTAGGTATGGCTGGTTATAGTTGACATACTTGGACCATAAAGGTTTGTACTTGCTCATGCCAATGTCTAACCAGGGCTTCATGTTTCCGTTATAGTGGATTACAGCTGCAGTTGCAATGTCTGAATCCTCAACAGCTGAATTGTAGCCCAGCCCCAACACATGCCATGACTTCTCGAGCGGATATGTCAAATTGTAGAATGTGATCAAGCCTGGTGGTAGAGTTCCAAGCTTCCACAGCAATCTATCCTTGTTCTGCACATACACAAATGCCCAAGATTAGGCAGGAACCAGAATAGACACCAGTAATCATCATCTCAAGTTTGCAAAAAAAATTCTTTTGGAGAAATCCTCTGAAGTGGTTGCAGGTAAGATAGCAACTAGTTCAGAATTTGGAAGCAGGAAACCTGTGAGCAATATACACACCTTGCTCTGCCATCTGTGATAGATGCCTGTAATGTCATGCTTCTTCCACTGATTCAAATCAAAGACATTCATTCCATATGCCCACCCACATGCATTTGGATCAAAGTTCTGGGAGATCAAGGGGTTTGAGAAGTTCAAGTATTTATCAAAGCGATGGAAACTGGCACCACAGGTTTCGACTGCACCATTGACATTGCCCTCAAGATCAACATCCCACAGTGGGGTAAGGTCTTTTTGAACCACAATGTCATCATCCAGAAAGAGGATCTTGTCCAGCTTCGGATAAACTTCAGGAAGATAAAACCGTAAGTGATTCAACATTGAGAGATATTTGGGGTTGCGATACTTCAGATTGGATGTTCCTGCAGCCAAGGTTATGGCACTGTCAGCCTTGAAGTAGAAGTTCTTCATGGCAGATGATTCTAGTTGGCGCAGCACTGGACAGTAAGAGGAGTTCAGCCACTTGAAATCGTCAACATTCTGGACTTCAATAGTTGCAGCTCCAGGAGGATTTGCCAGAAACCACATCTTCATGGCTCCAAAGTTTAGCTTGTCTGTTACTATGTGGAAAACATGCTTTTCAGGTTCCTGCTACCAATGGCCGATGGTTAGAAAAATGTACTGGAGCCTTCCTAAGCATTTCAAGGCATTGTGTGACTGTTGTGCACAAACAACTGCACAAGGGCCTCTTTCTAGCCTATGACTGCCCATCCTGCAGACAGGCTTGTAAGCTTTCATGGGTAGCTTGACATTTTCAGCTCTCAAGTTAGCTAAGAAGATTTCCCACCTACAACTGCTACAGTCAAGGTGAAAGGGAGGTTCCATGCGAACAAACCTTTGCATTCGAGATGGCTGAGTTCACAACCACTCCTGTTGCAAGGATGTTGTCAGAAAAGAGAGCATAGTGATAGAGACTGGGATCTTCGAGTTTCTCCTGATGAGGGAAGTCCCTTTGATTAAGTGGGAGCATGTGGTACTCCACTGTCAGAGACATGGAGAAGCAATGGAGGCCCTTGGGAATAGTTTTGGCAGCCAACTGGCTCAAAAATGTGCTCTGTTTCTTGAGCATGCGAGCATTCTCCTCAGCTGACTGGAGCATGGCTCTCAGCTTCTTGACCATGGTGGCAGTGTCATAATTCTTCTCCTGTGCTTGTACCAACACCTCTGCCATTAGCTTCACCTTCTCTTCTGCCCTGCATGTTCCAAGTTGCGTCTATGAGGCCCTTGTAATTGTCTGCAGTAATTCACTCCAGACAAAGTATCCCCGACCATGCTCTTCCAAACGCATGATCAGCCCCCATCAGGAAATTGACTGACATTCTATGCACATCTAGGCTCCAAAGGGTATATACTCCTGCTGGATAGGGTCTGATGTACAGAATTATCACAGGTAGATTAACAACTGTAATCCTCAAATAGACACTCACCCACTTGGAAGTTCAGCATCAGCATTGGCATCCCCTACAAAGGTTTTGTGTTCTTTGATACGCTGTTTCAAATCATTGACAAGATCAAAGTGACTCTGGCCCTGTGCAAGATTCGCATACACCCTGGCCATAATGAGCTGATCTCGCATCTGTCGCACCAGATTATCTTCTGTCTGATTACCAGACTTGGCCGAAACACTTTTGCCCACATCTGCATCCTGTTACACCTAGAGCTGTCAGAATCCTTTTCTTATGTACCTGACTAGCATGAACTGCTGCATTCATAAACAATTTTCACAGTGCACTCAATTTAGTCTTCTATCTAAATTACTAAAATCCCCAAAGTGCTTCCTAAATTGCAGAACTCTTCATTGATGTAATCCATCAAGAATATGCAAATATCTTGAAAATATGGGGAAATACACCCAAAACTCTAGCAAACATGGTGGAATTCCTGGATTCAAGCATTGAGATCCACACCCACCAGCTAAATAAAATGTAGAGTGTAGTAGTCTCCTCAATGACTCATATCAAAAGCTCTGCATAAGATCCCATCAAAGATGAGATACATACCTTCTTTCCTGGCTTTCGACTCTCACTGGCAGATACAACCTGCTGAATGACTCCACCTGTGCTTCACACAGTCAAATATATACACAAAATTGTAAACATGATTACATCTTGTGTCTTGTACACCACAAATACTGCATTTGAAAAACATGATTCATAATAAAAACCTCTACTGACACCCCATGGGCAAACATCTTAATGCCACAGATCACAAATCTCTCTGCAAGAAAAACTTCCTGAGTCATTTACCTGTCAGTTTTCCAGATTCATGTTTGCCATCAGCTTTTGTGTCTTTGTTATGATCCTCCAGAAGTGCTTTCGGCTCCTGAAGTTTGACACACAACAGGACAGATTCAATGGTGAAATTGCACGGATAACCCCATACCCACATTAAAAAACCAATTCACAATCCATCACAAGATGGTTTGCCAAAGTGGATAATCACAAAAAACTCCAGTCTGCAGAAGTTCAATGTCAAAGTAAGGGTTGATAAATGGATATTTGAAGAAGGGAAAAGGCTCTTAACCCTGCATACAAACTAGCTCCAGAACTCTATTGGAATACGGGTTTGTTGGTCTCTTCTCCACTTGCACACAAGAACATCCACATGAGATGTCAAGTGCCAGTTTTCCTCAAGCATCTGCATGAATTAGAAAAACAAGTTTAAGAGTTGCTACCCGATACATGTTGGAGCTCTGCCGGCTGACACCCACTGCATCTTCTCGAACCCAAGAAGACAAGAGGTCTTGGCCACCAACAATATTCCGGTTCAAAGGTTCAGAGCCCCCTGGCTTGGCACCTACAATATCTAGTACCTGATCAAAACAAAGCAAGCAAAAGTTATGGAAACATTTTGCTGTGCCCCTGTCAACAATCAAAACACATAAAACCACAAAAGAAATATGCAACAGTCTGATATTTAGCAAACCAATGGAAAATATCTTAGGCAGATCATTGTTGTAGTAACTGCCAGTTATAGATAAGCGGGTAGAGCTCTTCGTAGGACTGAAGAATCAAAGTGGACTTTTAAAAAACCCTGCACACAACAGCGTCAATAAAGCAGCAGGCCAGACCCCCAAAAGAGTCTGAAATATATGTCAGGGTCAAGGAACATACCTCCTTGGGAATGAGAGATTCTATAGCCTCCAATGCACTGCGCCTCTTGACATCATCGGCTCCCAACTGCACACAAGAAAAACCAGTTATGGGTTAAGGAAGCTGGTACTCAAAAGGAAAGGATTATGTGAAAACAGATCTTCCTATCCTAAAAATCCCCTCCCAAAAACACATGAAGACAGTTAATCCATTGACATGGATCTGTATGCAAGCATGCAAGGGGTGAAGATCATTAGCCAAATTAGCAGAGCCTGATGTGTGGAGGAGTTTTGGGCCATTCAGTGATGAGCAAACTCACTGAATCATTTGTTCCATTTTGACCTGCACACATGCCATTGAAGATCTATGCTCAGAAACCATAGATACTGTACTCAAACTACAAAGAGCACAAGTATATTCCTGACTGGAAATGGGTCAAAAAGAGCTTGATTTCTCTCAAGAAGATTGCACATCTTGCCAGCCAAAAGTCAGCTTGCAAGAATGCTCAATCGAGTAGGCTACTTCCTGAATGCTGTAAGTCTTTCAGACCTGCAAGACATTCATCTGCACATGAATACTGCCGCACTGCTGTTTTTTTGCCCAAGATATATGTGGCATCTGACCTCAACCCATTGGAGCTCTGTACATGGGCACTATAATCTATCATTCAAAACCATTTTGTAGAAGCATCTGGACCAGCAGCTTGGTAACATCTTCCACAGCTGCCTTCCTCTAGTCCAGAACCTCAAGGTCCTAATATAATGGGTACAACCTAGAATCCTATGATATCAGCATACGGGTCTTCTTCACCGCCCCAACTGCATGGCCGGAGACTTCACAATGCCACAATATTCCTGAAACCCAAGAAGCGAACTGCAGAGTGCTTGCAACTAAAGGGCTGAGAGGGGCGCGCACGTACCAGAAGTGAACAAGTTGCTGGACTGGCCCACAAGGATAGTGAGAGGTGCGACCACAGAAACGAGCAGCAAGACGATGACAGATGCACGGTACCCACCACTTGATCTAGCGCTTTTCCTCGACGTTGAGAGGGGCCCATGAGATCCCCTTCTGAATGCCATAGTACGTAGCTATGACCAACGATCTACCAGCTTTACCAAAACGTTCGATACTCCTGTACCTCGAGTACTCTGCCTGCGCTGCTGAAAGTACTGATCACAGAAACTACTCATGATAGAAACTGTGGAGAACCATAGCGGCGGCGACGGCGGCGCCCTGGAGAGTTGTAAGCCCTGTTGTTGTCTGTCTCTGCTTGCACAACTGAGAGTCGAGGTTGGCGAAGTTCGTGAACAGCTGTTCAACTCCGTGAACTTTTACCTCGCGGAACACTGCTAGTCCCTGTTCACTGCACTTGCCAGAAGCGAGCCGAGGGAAACAAGCCTGTCGCAAATGGGAATATTAAAGTCGCCGGCAATGCCATACCAGCTTCACGTCCATCGTTGCCCCTAGTTTCGGGACTACCGGGGCCGGCAACCAGAGGAGAACAGAACTAGTAGAAGCTCGAGTGTTATACTGCAACAAAAACAACACACAAACAGCTAACAAGAAAAGAAACACGACCCAAATCAGAAACACAGACAGGAACCAAAACTGCAACCCGAAGAGAGAGGGAGGAAAAAAAACATCCCCCAAACCCAACAAGAGAAAGGTTCCCAGGGACTAGAAGCAAGCACACGACACAACAACACCGCCACCACCAACAACCCAAAATGTCTTCTCTCAGAAATGTATCCCCTCTTACTTTCAGACGACTACTAGACCCAAAAGGGCCCAAAAAAACCACACACACACACACAAAAACAGAGAAATCGACAAAGCTGATGAACGAGTCCCCGAGCAGCAACACGATCACTTACAAAACCTCCCCCAACTGGAACCTAAACACAGACGACACCTGTAGAAATGAGACCCAAGGAAAAACCAAAACCAAAACCAAAAAAAGAAAAAGAAGGAAAAGAACCAAACCACACAGGTTATTGCAAATGCCGCTACTGCAACTGCAGCATGCAAAGCAAGCAGTAGGTAGGCAAGCAGGCGAAATGATGTAAAGTCAGAGGCAGAAGCCAACCTAGTTTTAGGAGCAAGAAGGCAAAGGGAGGCAGGAAGATCCCACCACGACGCTGATGCCCGAAAAGCCGCGCAAGAGCGGCGTGTATGTGTGTGAAAGTGGGGGGGGGGTTCAAAGCTTCGTCGTCGTCGGAAGCTTGGCTGCTGCACTGCACTGCACTAGTGGCGTTGTCAACCGACCCCGTAATTGCCGCTCACTTTGCCGCGTGAGGGGAGCAACCACAATCTCACTAAACTTACGTTTTTCATTACTAAAAATCCAAAGCCTAGCCTACCGTAGCCTACCGTAGCCTGCCTAACTTTTTACTCCCACTTCCCTAGTTAACTAGTAATTACTTACACTTAACTTTTCTAGCTAGGTTTAGGTAACTACCTGGGTTTTTAACTTTCTTTAAGGATTTTTTTTCCATTTGTGCCCCAAAAAATAAAATAATAATAATTAAATAATCTCTTGGGTACCAGTGAATTGTTGAAGTTTTTAAATAAAACTCTCTTTCTCTCTCTCTCTCTCTCCCTTTGTCAATCTGTCATGAGTTATAGTTTTGGAAGGGAAGGTGGATTTTTGCACAAATCAATGGTTCCAAATGGTCAGCATTATGATTTTTAAAATTTCTCTCATTAACCCTATTGTGCATGACATGCATGACAATTTCAGAGTACGTATGCTCTGCAGTGTTGCCTCGTGTTTGAGCTTCTCCAAACGTGCTTACCTAGTATGTGACCCTGCAAAAATATTTCTCGTATCCAAGTTTCAGTTATTCATTTATTCCAATCCTGCCCATAAAATTAATATTGGGACTGCCAATAGGTGGGAGACTACAGTAATAGCAAACCACCTGGACCAATCATGATTGACCAATCAGTATCAGTCAGATTATATTTATTCTCTAGCAGGTGTTACACTTTGCTGTGCCTTTTACCAACCTCAGCAAAACTGTGCAAAAATGCTGCGCCCCAAAACCATTTTGCTGAACCAAACAGGCATGTTTTGACTTTTCTTCATCCAATTTTTATTTTGCAGGGTCATGTCCGAAGCATTAGCGGAGTCGGTCCTCCAATTTGAGAACAACTCACACACCCACCCCATAAGTTCCTTATGTGGGGGGGGGTTGTGTATGTTGTAGCTAGAACTTTTGAACGAGAAAAAACTAGTATGGGAACAAGAGGAAGCCGAAGTTTGGAACAAGCCAAAACAAGTATGGGAATAAGAGGAGGAAGCATCTTAGAATTTGTAATTTGTCATGATCAGAACAAATGTGGCATTTCACTGCACGAGATTGCCTCCTCAAGGGCAATTATGTGACCCAGCATACACCACTCCAACATCCATTTGGAAACCCATTATATGACTCATGTGGATGAACTTGAACTTAGCAACATTTCACCTCCCTAACTTATCTTGTAGCCCTTGTAGTACTTTCTCTACCTAAGCAACTAGTGACTACCTATGTAAGTAATTACCGTGTAGGTCTTATGTAAGTTGTTATCCTGTAGGTGTGCATGTAGGTAATGTACTGGCCTTGGGTAAACCAGCACCCATGTTGGTACCATGGTAAAAATCCCAAAATTCATTTAAATTATTTCTAAATATTGCAAATACCCTATGCTCAGACTAAATAAGGTTCTTTCGGTTCAAATCTAACATGTTTTGGGCTTAATATGGACTACATAACTGGCCTGCTTGACCCTTGTTATGTGTTGTGAGACATAAACGGTGACTCAATGGATGGGATTTCAACTGCCTATCACCGATGATTATGTCAACATTTGGGATGAATGTTGTTGTGGCTATCACCATAACCCTCCTGCACCCATCTGGCCAACCCAGTACACAACGGATATGGGTTGTAACATGTGACCTCTCCGCCAATGGGGTGATGCCACGTCACCAATTTTCTATGGACAAACCAGTTCTAGACACAAAGAGGCCTCAATCAAAAAGGTGAAGGTACCAATGTGGGTGTTGATTCAGCCTAGTCAGGACGGAGGAGAAGACACTTGGTGACTGTTAGGTAGGTAGATGCTTGTGAATGGTTAGTAGTTAGAACATAGTTAAGGCCCATGGTTAGTTAACTTTCTGCCTCAGCCAAAACCAGTCTAGCTGGTGGGTTACTTTTGTTTTCTTTTTCCAGTAGCCTAAGTAAGTAGCGGATGTTTCCATGTAAGTCCACTAGCAAAGCAATAATGCAGGTTCAAAAGCCCTCCAATGATGTTCGAACCTGTGACGTAGTCAGCCTGATTCGCTCCATTTACTAGGCAAACCAGAAAATCGCCGCTGGGGTTAAGGAAAATTAAGAAGAGGACAAATAAATAAAATGTGAAGACTGGCCAAGGCCCAGAACACAAGAACAGCTAACATTAAGGGCCATAGTGAATCAGCACCCACCTGTGCACCATCCATTGGATGCCTGTTGTTACTCAGTTGTGGATGAACCTCAACTGAGTTACTATTTGGTTTCACCTTGGTAGCCAATTCTATAGGAAATAGGTCTCGTATATAGGAAGATAGGTAAAAAATAGGTGATTATTAGGGAAGTAGATGGTTTATAGTTTATATATAGTTAAGTACTGTTTCTACTACCTATTAAAAAAAAGCAACTGAGCTAATCACCATGGTTAGCCAGGGAACTGGAACCCAACAGATAACTGTTCTCTGACCACTTACCATCCATCCATCATGGTGCGCTGGTAGGTGTTCAAGGTTCACAGTGGCCAACATTAACTAGACAAACCGCTGAACAGCCAACACAAATGTGTTAAATCCACTAAGAATATTGAAATTTGGATGACCAATATTGCATGGTTATCTTGTTGCTAAGTCAGTCTTAAAAAACAAAATTTTATTGAGTATTCACAAAAAAGATGTTGACACAGAAAGAGACATGGCAGCCATACTAGTATGAAATGTTAACCCAATGTTAACTCAACGTTATGCTAACATCAAATCTTCAACAAGACATAGATTTTGGGGGACAAGAAGTTATGTTATGTAAAATTGTGCAAACGGGGTGCATAAGTCAGTGGTAAGCTTGCATCCTCCTACTTCTATTTTCACCTTTGTTACAAAAGAGAGAGTTCTGTACAAGAAACAAACAACATAGGAGTATTGTGGTGCTAATACTCAGCACTGATTTTCTCTTCTGTGGGTACCTTGTTTTTCTTTCAATGTTTTTCTTTGTCATAGATTTAGTATCTGTTGAACTTAGCATGCATGTTATAGAGTATCAAGAGGAGGAGGAGGAGGCAGAGATGGTTATGGTGTGAGCAATCATGGGATTCAAGGAGTTGCAATGTTGTAGCAAAAGCAACTCTAGATAATTTCCAAGTTTTTTTTTTTTTTTTTCGTAAAGTCACCTTGTCTTCACCTTGTCTTCACCTTGTCTTTGGACCTCCTTTCACCCCCTAACCGCTCTTTTAGTGGTATCCGCAAAGTAAGGAAATTTTATTAAATCTTAGTATGAAATGCCTAAATACCTTGCCGAGCACCTTCCTATACAAATCTTAGTTTTAAAGAGAGAAGAGGATGGCCTACCCAATTATAAATAAGAGCATTTTCTTTGCCATGTGGTTACAAGGCCTTGACAAGTATGAGTTTTGTTGGCTTCTTTAATAGGATTACCTTGTATGCTTGTGGTTTTCAAAGTTTGTTGGATGATGCTTGGATAATGAAAACAAATTTCAAAACCAAATAATATGTGTTAGCTTGAATTGTCTTGCGAGGAGTTAAGGTTTTCATCTAGGGTTTTTACTTAGCTCATTTGGGTTTGTTGACAAAGCCCCCAACAAACTTAGTCATGCTGAAACCCACATCCACCCTCTTCCCTAGAAAGAAGAACTAGTGGCAATGAGGGTTTAGGTCTCCTAAACTTTCTAAATTTTCTTAGCATGATGGGACATATGACAACAACCACTTTTTGGAGCAAAGGAGGCGAATAGTGACGACAACAACACCAACATCAATAGACAACAAAATAGCAAAGATAAAGAAGTTAAAGGAAAATAGTTTTTTTTTTTTTTTTTTTTTTTTGGGGTTTTTTTTTTTTTTTGTTTTTTTTTTTTTAATTTTTTTTTATTTTTAAAAAAAATTTTTTTTTTAAAATTTTTTTTTTTTTTTTAAAAAAAAAAAAATAAAAAATTTTTTTAATAT
>Ga0116231_10004802_pt1 | contig 27121 bp, 10 predicted proteins | sample S1TSphgellanicum_2_FD_89695 | JGI IMG/M metagenome (GOLD analysis project Ga0116231, IMG submission 89695) | Host-associated microbial communities from peat moss isolated from Minnesota, USA - S1T2_Fd - Sphagnum magellanicum MG | ecosystem: Host-associated > Plants > Peat moss > Unclassified... | reverse complement strand
TTGTTTTCTTTAAGGGAATGCAAGGCAAAATCAAACTACTATGGTTTTTTTCTTTCTTTTTTTTTTTTTTTGAACCCTTTGGTTTTTGTTTTGCCTTTCCCCCCCCCCCCAACTTAGTTGTTTTTTTTTTCCTTTTAAAAAAAAAAAAAAAAAAACTGTATTAGTTTGATTTTTCCTTGCATTGCCTTAAAGAAAATTAAAAATTAAAAACTGTAGTAGTTTGATTTTGCCTTGCATTCCCTTTAAATAAAATTAAAAATTAAAAAACCATATTAGTTTGATTTTGCTTTGCATTCCTTTAAAGAAAAAAAAGAAAGAAAAAAACCATAGTAGTTTGATTTTGCCTTGCATTCCCTTAAAGAAAACAAAAAAATTAAAAAACTGTAGTAGTTTGATTTTGCTTTGCATTCCCTTAAAGAAAATTAAAAATTAAAAAACTGTAGTAGTTTGATTTTGCTTTGCATTCCCTTAAAGAAAATAAAAAAATAAAAAACCATAGTAGTTTGGTTTTGCATTGCCTTTGTATTTATGTATCTATGGAGGTGTTACGGTTGTAAACTCCCTATGCCAAAGGGCCTAGCCCTAATGGTATAGGCCCGACATGACCTAGCACTTGCATTGGTACCTTCAACCTCTTGAATTTGAAGTATTTAATTGACTATATTTAACTTGTAGAATTGTTAGATGTGACCTCAAAGAAGTTGATTTGGTCTTTATGAATAGATAGATTTTCTTGAACCCTTCCTTGTGTTAAAACTTCTTTAGGTCACGCCACACCTAGTGGTTGGGCCTTACCTCTAACACGACCTTAACATTAGGTTTAAGGCCATGTAGTTTGAATGTTGACGATCACCATCATGAAACATACCTAGTTGTTTTCGTTTTTTTGGGGTTGTTGTTAACATTTTGCATTTTGTGTTTTGTTGCCATAGCACAACAATGTGAAGTTTGATGACCTTGACTTTCCAATGTTTTAGTTTGTGGTAGAGAAAGTGATAGCACTACTTTGACGTGAGAATGTGAAGCCTAGATTTGGATTTTTTGACATCTTCAATACTCTTAAGGTAAAGTTATCTTGTGTTTGTGCAATTATGTTTGTGCATCTCTATTTTGCATCCTTGGTGTTGTCACAACACATGATTCAAATAAAATCCTTTCTTTTTTTGCTTATAAATTAAATAATGGCTTCCTGTGTTGCATAACCATCAAAAGTCTCTTGATATTGCACATTGTTTGTTTCTACAATACAATAATAATTTTGCACCAACTTTATATATATATATTGGCCTTGATATGTTGTTTGTTGCAATTTACAAGTGTAGGGGGAGAAGGTGACACATTTGTTCATTATAAAGCAACAACATATCAGTTGTGAAGAGACTTGAAAACAAGGCATGTCACTAGAAAAAACCTTACCTTCTATTTCCTTCACAAGGTCTACAATTTGTAGGATTTCTTTCAGTTCATTGTAAATTGATTAAAAAATAATTTAGTTAAAACTATAGATATGAAGTTTTGTTTTGCTCCTTGTGTATTCTATTGCTTTTGAAAGGAAAAATTTCCCCTTTCTATGTAGCTTTTGAAGCATTATTTTAAAATTGTTATAGGTTTATTTGTGTGCATTTGAGAGAACTAGATTACCATGATTAGTCACTACTATTGAACAATTTTGCCCTATGATCAAAGTCTTGTATGAGACATCAAAGTCCACTAGTGATTCAAGCATGCTAGTTGAAGAGTTGGGCATAAATTTATAGCAAGGTTTTCAAAAATTGTGAATGTCCACCATGTTACATGATTACATGATGTCTTGTACCTTGTTAATGATTGGTGAAAAGCTCAAGCATTAGGCTCAAGCCTTGTTCAACAACTTGGTTTAACCATTTCTTGTTATAGGTGAAAGTAGGTGGATCCAACACGTTCAAATGTCAAAAAAAACATTTTTAAACACATGTAACTAGGTGAAACCTTTGATTTCAAAACATGATACCAAGTAGTTTGTCAAGAAGAAGGATGGCGCCTTGCAAATGTGTGTTTATTATTGTGGCTTGAACCTATTTACCATTAAGAATTGATATTCTTTACCTTTGAACTAAGGATTACTAAATCTATTGAATCACATAAAAATGTACACCATGATTGATATACATGGAACATACAATTTGGTGCATATTCAAATGAAAGACAACATTCCAAGCATGTTATTGCCATTTCAAATATGTCATGATGTCCATTGAACTTATAAATGCACCATTGTCTTTCAACACCTAGTGAACAATTATTTTCATGAATATTTGGATGATTTGTTCCATCAATAACATTCTCATTTCCTCCAAGAACATGGAGGACCATGAGCAACATGTATGTCTTGTTTTGGACAAGCTCAAGGAAGTCAAGCTTTACACCAAATATGAGTTTAGTGAATTTCATGAAACCATTCAAAGTGGAATTCTTAGGTTACATCATCTTTGGAGATGGCATTTGCATGAACTTTTGTTCATGATGTTCAATGTTTCATTGTGCATTAATCCACAATAGTGGCCCCCCTTATTCGTTTAATTAAAAATGATTAGCCTTTTGCATGAATTGAAATTAAAACACAATGCCAAAACATGGCATTTAGGATTTCATAAACAACTAAATTTGTAGTCATTTATGCCATTTATGATTACACATGATTGCATGATTATGTAATCCAAACACACACATTGTATTTATCATTAATCATATATATGTCGTTAATTGCAACTACCATTTGTGATTATGTCCTGCATGACTATAATCATTCTTACCATAGTCGTGGAAGACACCTCCAATGGGCTATTTTTATTTTCAAACTATAAATCAATAGATTTTTAAAATTTAAATCCTTGTTGCCACATGGTTGGCCTAAGCAACCTAGACCTAAATGTTAATAACATGTTACCATATGGCAATTTTGGCGTCATAAATATTCTTTTGTTTAATTATGTCTTATTACATGGCAACCTATTATGAAATTTTTGTTATCCAATTATGAACTACCCATGGCAACCTAATGTTACAATTTGATTTTTTTGGCCCAATTGTGTGATACCATGTGGCAAATAAGACCTAGTCAAACAAGGCTAGGTGATCTAGCCTAGAAAGCTTAACCTAGGCAACAAATTTAAAATATGAGCTTAAGTAGGCTACCTAGGTAGGGAACATAGGTAAATTAAGTTTACATTGTAAGTTTGATGACTTGAACCCCTCACTTCTATTTTGAAAGTTCAAGTTTTTAACCATTTTAACACAATTTTTTTTTATGTGACAAAATTATCCATCGCAAAAATATAAAAAATATATTAATGCAACCTAAGTAGAAAAGTTTATACACTAGGCAAACCTAGGCTATTCAATGCCTATTTAAATTAACCTAGGTATACATAGGCTAACCTAGGTTATGTAGGATAACCTTGGACCATGACTTAGGCTATCATAAGCTTAATCTAAAATAACCTATAATAGCCTAGGTTGACCAAAGCTAGCCTAAATTAGTTTAGGATGACTAAGGTTAAATTAGGTTGAGTTAACTTAACTTAACCGTAGGCTAACCCTAGGTTAACTTAAACTAACTTAGGCCTCCTTAAGCTATCATAAACTAACCTAGGCTAAACTAGGTTGATTTAAATTAAACTTATGTTAACTAAGGCTAAACATAGGTTAACCTAAGTTAAATTTAAATTAGCCTTGGTTAAATTTTATTTAAATGTAAATTAACCTAGGCTAACTCTAGGTCAACCTCAGGTTAACAAAAGCTATTTTAGATTATTGATGGCTAAAACTTAAAATTAGACTAACCTAAGTTAAATTAACTTCGGTTGAGCTTATACTTTAAATCTAGGTTAAACAAAAATTTGGCTAAACCTTGGCTCAACCAAAATATGGTTAAACCTTTGTTAAATTTTAATTAAACAAAAATTTGGTTAAACTTTGGTTAAATTAAAATTTGGTTAAAATTTTGTTAAACTTGGGTTAACCCTTGGTTAAACAAAAACTTAGTAAACTTTGGGTAAACTTTGGCTAAATTAAAACTTGGCTAAACTTCAATCAAAATTGGTTAAACCTTGGCTAACCTTTGGTTGAACTGAATTTTAAATAAAATTTGGGTAAACCTTGGTTAAACTTAAAATAACTTAAGTTAACTTAAGCATAAAAGGTCACCTAGGTAGGATAACTTAGGCACACATAGGGACATATAGGCCAACTTAGGTTAACCTTGGTTAATTAATGCTACTTAGGTTTAATTTTCCCATGACAGCTTATTAAATTAGTCTATTTAGGATAATCTAAATTGCTTAGATTATGACACGTGTCACATTTCTGAAAATAATTATAACTCTTGTAGTCATAATTGTAATGATATATTCATTTGTTTAACTATAGTCATATAAATGGTTGCAATTCACATCCACATTCAATTACATGATTAAGTTTGGACTTTAGTCTCAAATTGTCATAATCATAAAAACCATGTTTTGGTGTTGTGAAATTGCCTTCCAATTTTTGAAGGTTTCTTTCACAATTGCCCCATTTTTTGATTCATGTAAACCTTTCTAGAGCATTTATCTTAGAGACAATTATTTCTAACTTTGCATTAGGCATTGTGTTATCACAACTTGGAGAAGATGACCTTTTCTATCATATCAATTTTCATTTTTGTAAGTTATCTTTTACTAAATGGCATTGAGCAAAAGCACCTCTCACATTTTCATAGGCACATGGTTTGTTGATATCGCCTTCCCATCAATTTTTCCACTACTTACCCCACAATGATTATTGTTGCAACTTTAAAAAAAAAATTAGGTCAATGAAATAAAGCTTTGTGTTGTTGTGAACCCACAAAATAAAATGATTTCTTCCATTAATGCCCTAAACAACAAGTTTAATGACAAGATGCACATAAGTCTTGGACTAATCATTTACCTAATTTGCAAGGCATTTTCCCCTAACCGGATGTAGCACTTGGGTCCATTATCAATTGGGGCACCAAAAAGGAATGTTCAATTTTTAAAGGACTCAAAATGAGAACTTTAGATTTTTCTTTTATTTGCATCATTATAATTACATCACCACAATTATTTAAGCATTTTATCTATTTACATCAATTAAAATGATGTCATATTAAATGAATAGAAGTATTTAAAAATAGATTGGAGACTTTATAAATGTCCTTTTGAGTCCTTTAAACTAATAGTATCAAGTGTCCAAATTGCACTTCATTTTTTTAAAAATCAAAATGAATTCATTAAATAATGAATTGGATGTCAATTTATTTATTGAATAAATAATGCTTACATCTATGTTTGGCAATTTTCATTCAATGCATTTGATTACATAATAAAACATATGAAAATTTTGAAGGCAACATAATTCAATAGTTGGGGTTACAAAAATAAAGACTATTTTTTTGGCCATTTGGTTTTTCTTTTTCTTCTTTTTTTGTTACTCACTAGGCTTAAAAATTGTAACTCAAAATGTAGGTCCCATGTGCATAAAATAACCATGCCAAAAAAATAAAAATAAAAAAACCAAAATTTCCATGCAAATTTATTCAAACATGATTTACATTTTTGGGTTTGAGCCAAAGTTTATATGCAGATTGATGTACACATGTGAAAAATCATCAACACCACATGAATTATCTTATTTTGGAATATTCAAATTTTATCATTTAAAATTTTCTTGTGTAAAATCTATTTACTATGAAAATTCATTTAATATGATGGATCTTGGATGATTGGTTTTATATTTTAATAATTTTCAAAATATTTTTTGGCCTACATCTTTTTAAAAAACCTTTTTGAATTTAATATTATGATCTTGGTGGTCACCAGGTGTTAATTCGATTTAATTCCCATTTTTAAAGATGATATGTATTCAAATTAGCCTTCATATTTTCTATTTTATTTTTGTAGCTCTATTAATAATTAATTTATGTTTTTTCTTAGCAATTTGGTGACCACCAAACAATTAATCTAATATCTTCTATAGATTGTTCACACTCTTCTAAATTAGTTTGATTTTGTAATTATCCTATTGACCACTAGGTTCAATTTACAATTTTAATACCTTTTAAAATTGTCCAAAATATTTGTTATTAATTTTGGACTTTTTAAAAGTCAAGAATTAAATAAATACATGTTATAAACGCTAGACATCACACCAAAGGTGTGTGTCTCATAACTTATAACTTTTGATGCATATCACACAACTTGTTTGCCTTAAACCCTATCCTTGTCAGTATAAAGATAAGATATATGAATTAATATTGTCTTACACTTTTTGTGTGACAAAAATATGAGGCAACTTCCTTGATATTTAATGTTCTTATGAGATTCTAAAAGCAACTTGAATTTGATATATACAAACGAATTATTTGATTTGGGCAATTTTGAAGGAAGAATATGTAATGCACCATAGGCAATTATTATAGGGCTTCATAACCTTGATCTCAAGCACATAAAAAACTAAAGCTAGATTGACCTCCTTGCTTGCATGAAAACAAACCTAAAAATTTATTGTTTTACAAATCAAACAAGATTGAGAGTCTTTACATTGCTTAATCAAATTATAAGAATTAAAGTAGAAAACTAACAAGGGAATGGTGGGTCAAACCTCTTGAGATGCCACCACCCTTAGTTCTTTGTCACATCTTGGGGGCTCCAAACAACTAGATACATTGCTAGATGTTTGTGCCATTTTGTTGACACACTTTCCACTTGTGGCATTTCTTATGAATTTTCATTTGTCATTGTGGGTTGAAGACTTTGGAATTTGCACACATTTCACACATTAATAAACATAATTCATAAACACCAATACTTAAACATTATCACATTAAATCAAAAGAAATAATATGGCATTGTTGTTTTTGTAGTTCAAGAAAAGTTCATTCACAATATCCCAATCTTTCACAAACCTTTTAAATTTATTCCTTAAACAATGTTTAGGAATGAAAATTTCAAATTTAGTGTCACAATTACACAAAAACAATTCTCAATGCTAACCATGTTTGATTTCCTCCTAATAGTTTCGGGACCTTTTGACAATTTGATGTAACCCTCATTACCAACCACAAAACATATTATAAACAAAGTGATTATTTATTTATTTTCAAATTTGGGTTGTGATGTGCCTTTTAAGTTTGGTTTGCATTTGATTTGCTTATTATAAACCATTTTGGATCCAATTTGTACTATTGGATTTTTTTGGGGTGTGTGCATTAACAAGTTCTACTTGATAAAGAAAAAAAGAGAAAAATTTGAGAAAGTTTTGACCTTCACAAGTTCCATAACTCATAATTTAACATGTAACATGGTTTGTTTCAAAACATATAAGGATTGGATTAAAAAAAGAACAAGTTGGGTTTGCCATTACCCAAACTTACACCTTACCATATGTAAACGGCAAGTCAAAACAACCACCAAATTGGTACATTTGATAAAGATTCAAAATCCATGCAACCCCTCAAACCATAAAGTTTACCATAACAACTAATTACTTGTTGGATTCAAGATACTCAATGTTACTTCGATGGTCATGGTAGCATGATGCCAAAGTATTCCACAATCCAAAGTTTGCCACCGCTAAAAGGAACACAACTAGTCACTATTGAAGGCAATGGTATTGTTGGACACATGCATCACTATTGTTGCCACATGCTTCAGTCATAACACTAAATGCCACATGATTTTGTGGTGCTATGACTTTCTGGGTGGTATAACAACCATAGAGGAAGATATAATGTCTGTGAATGAATTGAATTGAATTGGGATTGTCATGTTATCGCATGCAAAGGAAGGCCCGAAATCATGCATTGAAGCAAGTGAAACTACGGTAGATGAAAGGGTACCAAACCCTCTTGCAATGGACATTGCAAGAGTAATTAATCGTATTGCAAAGCCAACATGAGCCATCTCTACATCATAAGCCATCAAAGCTTTGAAACTTTGAGGTGATGCAAAAGAGAAGCTAATTAGGGTAGAAGATTGGCCGGGAGTTTAACTAAATAATTCTAAAAGAATCCAAAATTGTTAGAGGGCCACCCAAAGACAAATGAGAAAACATAGCCAACCTAGCTAGGATGTTGGAAAGTTATGGGGGGTGTCAGAATGCAATGCAAGTAAAAGACACAAGAGATAGATCTATTGTAGGTTCATGTGAAAACACTCAAGGAGGAAAATGAACTTGTCATAGGGATACAAAACACTTTACACAAAGAAAAATTCGGCATTACTTCAGAAGATGAAGACACTCGAATTTCTGAAAGTTCAAAGGTTTATGCAATGTTCTTACAGATCCTGATTTTGTGCTACCAAATATGAGAAAGCTTTCCATTTTGGCGAGGAAGCTGGAGGCAGCAGTTTCTGCATCAACAGCATCTAATGGTGTAGTAACCCAAGATTGTTCTCAGCACAAAACTCACACCACCTTCACAGCAAACACCTCATGTATTGGGTGCTCAGTCAATACAACCCTGGCAGCTGCAAACTTTCTCACAAAGACTAGGTACTACAAAGAAAAGAATTGGCTTCCAGACAAGAGTGGGTGGTTGACTACATGCACTGTGAGCAACCAAAGCAAGGCAAAGCTGTGAAAATACATGTAACAACAATGTGAGACTATACAGCTTTTGGGTTCCTAAATGGTGCTGGAAGAATAGAGTGGAACTCTTGGATTCCAGCCAATTTTCATGAGATTCACACAAGAAGACCAGTAAACATAGTAAACAGAGTAAACAGACAACAAAGAAAAGATTCCTGCCATGATCCTAGCATGTTGAGATGAAAGGAGAACACAGCGGTGCACTTACAGTGGAAATGCCAGTGCCCATCACAATATCTGATCTGATGGGGATGTCAGCATCATACAAGCCCAAAAAAGGTCAAGTCTTTTGATATCCTGCATCAGATAAAATTCGTCATAAGCTAGCCATTAATTCAGAAAGGCTATTTCCTCAAGACTAGAGAAAGAACCATCATTGTTGTACAGTGATTGTAAATGAACTCCAGCATGACAGGATACAGACAATTCAGCATTGTGGTGAAAACAAAAATAAAAACCCATACCATCACATGTTTTGAAAGTTTTGCTGCAGGCCACTCTAGAGATCTGTTCAAGCTGTATTCACATTTTGCTGAATCTAGATGTACAATTGAGATTGAAGACCTCATAGGTATGGATTTATTTACAAGAAAAATTGATGATCTACAAAGCCAAATATTGAAAGAAAATAGAAGATACCAACCTGAATAGACAATTCCAAACAATTCCAGCAGCCCCCACAGCTATTTTCACCAAGTCAAACACAATAATTCAGTAACTCCTACATCCACCTGCAACCAGCAGAACTGCACTCAAAGCTCCAGTATGTTAATAAGCAGACAACAAGACAGAACTGCAAAAATGCATAAAAACTGCAGATGAAGGTCATCAAGCTTCAAACTTGATATCCTGCAAGTGTAAAAGTTGAAGATGGAGGAGTTAGGAGAAAGGAAATCTGAGAGATATGCTGTGAGAGTGGAGAAACTGACCTAGTAGACACTGACCTAGTTCGTTGCTCTAATCTATTGTACCCTAGAGGATCCCAAACATGAATGCCTAACAGCAGTATCCATGTTACTTCTTGCACACCGCAAGGGAAACCCAAAAAAATAAAAGTGAGTTTCCAACTTGTGATTAAAGAAAATCTGACTCTGATTCCGCATGCATGACCCAAAAGTTAAGGTCAGTGTGCACACTCACATAACTGCAAATTGGAGAAAATCTTAAGTTTCTTCAAAAAGGTTCCCAGAATTTAGGATTTTGAGAATTTAGGATTCTGGAAGCAAAGAGTTTTATATAGTACAAGCTTTCCTGAGACCTTGTTCCATCAGCTAAAAGAGACCAGCAGTTGTCCACACATTCACCTATAGAACTATGCCTGACCAATAAACATAACTGCAATTGGAGAAAATCTTAAGTTTCTTCAAAAAGGTTCCCAGAATTTAGGATTCTGGAAGCAAAGAGTTTTATATAGTACAAGCTTTCCTGAGACCTTGTTCCATAAAAGAGACCAGCAGTTGTCCACACATTCACCTATAGAACTATGCCCAACCAATAAAGTAGAAACAAGCAAGCAATTATCTGCAGCCCAAAGTTTTACACAGGCTTCGCCTCTACCCTAAACCATATACTCAAACCATTATTGCAAGGCTCCAAGCAGTTCATCAGCCAGTTCCTCAATCCTGTCTGCTTCCATGGTGTCATTTCCATAGAATGTTTGGGCATTGGATACCATTAACTTTACATGATGTTCAAAGGCTTGAACACTGTGATAGTAATCCCTCTCCACACGAGCACTTATTGTATCAAATGACAAAGGCAACGCAATCCTGCACAACAAAGGAATTTGAAACACTTAGCTTCCTAAACCCTAAACCCTTTCTGAAGGCAGAAATCTTCTAAGTAGTCATAACTGGGGTAACTTTAGTCTCTCAACCCCCTCCCTCAAAAAGAGTCAGAAGACACTGAGTTCCAACCCATGTGGAGAATGGGTTCACCACCCAATGATGGTCTTATTATGCAGGGTGCCTACTAAGCATGGATTTGCACCTGCAAGAACTTGCAAGGGGCGCCTTGTGCATATACACTATATGAATTCTTACCATGAAAGGAACAACCCCTAGTACACATATAGCAATATAAACATCAGATGTAAGAACACATTTGATGACAGTTTGCAATTCTGGTACCTGTTTATATACTCAATATTATACATGTCCTCCTGCAGTTTTTCCAATCCAAACTCATTCTGCAAGGAACCACAATTGTTACTTGAGCCAGCCAGCCAACCCCCTTTACACAATGCTATTGGGTTTCAGCAATCAAGTGAAGGAACAAGAAGTTGTGCAACAATTTCAACACAAATCCGTGTAAAAGATACCACAAAAGTGGAGACCAGAATTGAAAACCTTCTGTACAGCATTGTATTGAAGCTTGTCAAATATAGTTTTCAGTGACTCCTTCTGTGGCTCATCAATGCTGGGTGACTGCCAGTCCTCAAGGTTGTAGTTCTTCTCAAATAGCTCCCAAGGGCTATGAGCAGTTGGCTCTGCTGATGACCCTTTATACATGACATGGTACATTTCCCACGGGCTCTCTGGAAACTCGGGTGACTTGGGCTTCAGAAGTTTGATTCGACCCTCCCACCAGCTTCCAGCTTTCCCATTTTCTTCACATGCCCACCACACTTGGCAGTGATCCCGAGCCCTCCATCCTTTGTTCATGGAGGTATCATATCGGGTCCTTTCGACAAGAAAATCTGGGTGATCGGTGAGTTCCAGCAAAGTGAGATTGAAGCTTTTGCCATAAACTTCGGAACTCACGTCGGTGAACTGAAGCTCAAGTTTGCAGCTTGTCTTTTGTGATGGCTTTTCAATCACATAGTCCAAGCTAATAATGCGACAAAATTCAACAGCACCAACTGGCTTCTTTAGGATTCTCCAGGGGCCCTTCTCATCCAACTTTGCCTTTTGAAGAAACTCCTGATGTCCCTGTTGAAAATTCATTGGAAAGGTAGCTTAGGTGAGAAAATTTCCTACTGAATTTAATTCCCAGAATGTCCTAGAATGCAGAAATCTTGACTAAGTATCCCTGCACTGAATTACTTGAGATCCTAAATCGTTAGCCATGCACTATAACCTAAACCATATAACCTACTGTCATGGCCATACCACAAATAGCTGGTGTCAACCCTGACAAATAGGACATTCTCACCTGCCGTAGATACACAACCTCATCACCAAATTGGGGGATGAATCTGGTACCCAGTTCCACCTCCTCTGTCAAAAGCCATGCCACAGTATCCAATGTACGAGATCTGGTGGCAAATTTTCGGCTCCGCCGGCCCCCTCGCTGTCCCCAAGTTCCAAAATCACCTTGTCTGGCCATTCCTTTCTCTCTCTGAGAAACATTCTGCCTCTGATGGCCTGTCAAGTGCCATGCTTTCTCATTGCCATAATAATCAAGACGATGATCACACTCAAAGCTACTTTCCTTTCCTTCCTCTTTTGGAGCCACTCGGGAGGACCTTGGCTCAGTCCAGGAGGGTCGCTCAATATCACTACCACTTAGAGTGGCATCCGTATTGTTAGCAGGCTGACGGGGGCGTAAGCATCTAGCACTAGTAGAACCATTCTGCCATGATTTACTCCCATCCTTGATCAGAATCTCCTTCTCTTCCCCCCACATTGATGATGCCCCTGGTGTACTCTCTGCTCCTGAAATGGCCTGAGTTGGTTGCTCATGATTCCCCCTTGAGCGTGTCTCACAGTGGTTTTCATCAAGGGCAGATGGCATGCGTCGGACCCTTCTTGTTCTTGATGAGGTTTCAAGGTTATTTAATTGCTGTCGCCTCTCACTAGTTGAGGCTTGTCCAGTATAAGACCCAAGCTTCCCTAGAGCCTGATGATGTCTCTGTGTATGGTGCCACCCTCGACTAACTTCTGCACTCTCGTCAGCAGTATCTTGCTCTCCTGAGTCACTCCAGTCCTGAGTACTTGGACATGTGTCATCACAAAGATCACTGCGGCTGGTTCCCTTATCACCTTCCTCCTAATTTGCAAGGATAGGCACACAACCCATGAGCAGTAGTCATAAATCATCTTTTGTAAAACACAAACAAGAAATACCCACAAGATGATAATGTCACATGTCCGATTCAGTAACAAAAAAAGACAGTCACAGACAAATACAAAACCGACATATGAAGAGAAACAAAGCTCCTACCCTAAACCCCATTCATGACGAACATGATGGACAGAAACAAGGGTAATCAGACAGATGTTCTATAAGTTCCAGCCAAGCCAAACCCAAAAAACACAACAATAATGAGTGTGGTTATATCCTAGTAAGTCACTCACGAAGAATCAGAGACCATCATCAACTTCATCACAAATGGCATGACTAAACCCTAACTCCCCATTGACTGACTTCATCACCTCTTGACAGTGGGTGACAAAACTTAGGGCAAAACAACTGTACAAAACTCTGCATCCTAAGTTTTTGTAAAATTTCAAGAAGTGACAGGAAGACTCAGTTGTTGTGTCTGAACAAAAGGATAGTGGTCTGAACAAAAGAGTAGTTGTAGGGTAAAAGGTCTGAATTCAAAGTTGAGTGTAGAGGAAGGAGCTTACTTGGTCATCACCATGATTCTGTTCATCTCCCATGGCTTCCCATTCTGCAATCAACCTTGTTGGCTGATGATGACGAATTCTGGATGAAGAAGGCTTGTCCACAATCACCCGACTTCTTGTGACATGTAATGTTGGTGCCCTCTCTTGCAGAGCCAGACATGACTCATGATGCTCTTCAACATCCACCTGCTCCTCATCACTGTTTGGCAGCACTGATCTCACTGAAAGCTCCTGCTCTGTATCAGAATCCTTGGCTTGCAAAAACTCCTCAGTAGATGCAGCAACATGAACTACTGATTCTTCTAGAATATTATTTCTGTCGTGGACATCCATGTCTTGAGAATTCTTGTTGGCTTGACACCCAGTATCTGCAGTTCCATCATCCGTGTATTCACTACTTGCCTTTTTAAAGTTCATGTCCTCAGTGTCCATGTTTTTGTTCTGTCCATCACGAAGGTGATCTTGTTCGTCCTTTCGTTGATGGCTTTGGGCTTCACCCTCTAGATTCTCACCAATACCAGCTTCTGCATCTGTAGCAGTTTGCAGAAGATCATCCTCTACATCACAAATCACAAATTTGGAATATTGTGGCCTGCCAAGGGTGCGTCTGTTCCCCATGCTCCATGTTGGTAGTTCTGCAAAATACGATGCTTCCAAGCCCTTATTTTCAACACATGTTTCACTCTTGCTTTTGCCATCTTCTGGGTGGTTTTGTGTTTCCATAAAATCCAGTCCCTTGTTGACTTGGTGACCTAGATTATTCTCATGTCTGTTTTCCTTCACCAAGACATCCCCATTGTCTGCACAAGGCTTCAGAGGGCTTGCAACCGCTGCTAGTGTACAAGTTCTTTTATGTTGCGCCCCATCAGAGTTGCACATGCTGTCAAGTTTTTGAACCATTGAACAAGTTTCATCACAATTTTGCACAGCTTGCAAGCTGTTACTCCCACTACCATGGTGCGTTCTTCTGTCATTAGGATATCCATTACTGAATTTTCCCACCTTCGCTTTTTTCCGTTCCTGCTTTAGATTCTCATCATGAGACATGTTCACATAAGCTGTTGGGAAGCCTTCATCAGAATCAGACAGTATTGCCTTTCCATTGTTAGTCCATGTCTCCCTTGGAAGAGCCAGTTTGTCTTTCTGAATTCCTGGGTCCATGGGTCTACTAGGGGGCTTCACAACCAGTTTCCGGACTATCCTTTGACTTGCAAGCTGAAGTGCCACAAGACTATTGGCCTCCTTGAGAGGCAAAGATCCCAATTCCGGAGGTACAGAAGTGGCTTCAGCAGTTTGTTCCTCAGGAACCTCTGCCTCCTCCAACCTAAACCCATCTGCAGCTGCCCGGGGTGGACCTCCATTCCGCAACTTCAGGACTAATCGCCGATGAGACCGAGGACGTCGACACTCTCCAGCATTCTCCACCATTTCACGTTTACTTATGGTGACCTCTTCTTCCTCTACAATCCTTTTCTCTCTACCCCATTCAAGCTCATGCTGCACGACTTCAGCAGGATTTGCGTCTTGTTCTGGAGGAGCTGGCTCGTCAGTAGTGACACAAATCCCCAATCTGTTTTCAGAATCCAACGCTTGAGGTCCAACTTCATGGGCTGCTGCTGGTGATGATGCAGCTACCACAGGGTTATTATTCTCAGCTTCCTCATTTGAATTCATTGAGGAAAAGAGATTTAAAGCATTACGTGCTGCTAGGCGCCTTGGCCGAGATGAGGATGCCTGGTGAGTAGTAATACAGGCTGTTGATGTCCCAGGTCTTGGTGCTCGTGATGGCCGGTGGCGCTGTCCTCTGTCGGAGCTTTCATTGTTGTCTTTAAGTGTCTGCCTCCGCACCCTCCTCCCTGAAGCAGTGTGAATATATTCCTGTAGCAAAAATACAACACACATTCTGTGTGAGTCAGATAGCTGCTGGGGTTGATTGAACCACAATAGTGGTGGAACTACTCTTGTGGATAAACCCTAAACCCTAAAACTTCCAGTACTGTTCGTTTGCATGAGGAACAGTTGAAACTGGGTGCAAGCCAAGAATTAGACCAGTTGAGAAATCTATTCAGGTGACAACTCTTGGGATTCCAGTCTGACAATTGAGACTGAGTTAGTGCTGCAAAACAATCAAGACCCTGCTGCCAAACAAGGGTTTATGGTTCAGACTGAGTTAGTGCTGCTGCCAAACAAGACCCACCTCTAATTTTCTCTTATTTCTGCAGGAGCGACGCAAATTGGTCTTGCCATCCTGCTCTTCCACACCCTCCTCGGCATCACTGCTACCCAACCCTTCATCATCAAGGCTATCCCCACTGTGACCTGCTTCTTCCTCATCACTTTGACTCTCCTCACTTGCACTATAATTGGACCCTGTATCCTCACTTAATCCTCCGCCAGCAACAACTTCCTGCTCCCAGTCCATGGCTTCACCTACTTCTGATGGTTGTTCAACCCATCGATTTCCCCCTACTCCAGTCAAAATCCCTTGCCGATCATGTCGCTCTGGAGGACGCAGCACTGCAATAGGCGGATCCACATGGCGGATATACACAGCATCATCTGTTGCACCTATGGCCAGGTGCACACTAGGTGGTGTCCAATTGATCCCTAGAGTGCCCAAACGCCGCTGTTGATATGTGCTCTGGTACGGCTCTGGGTAAGGTATCAAACCTGCGAACAAGGCTTGTGTGTTAATTGTCTAACTTTGCATGGAATTTATGTGCTCCCACCCATTACTAACTCCCATGTCTGATGATTTGCAAATTGATACTTAGACAACAGTTTTCTTTTTCCTCTCAAAAGTAAAGGGTTGAACCCAGGTAGATTGTGGTGGACTGAATCTCATACTAGCATCACACAGAAGGTCTTGAATGTTGCGCACATGTGGGGCCAGCTGTGTTTCCTGGAACACAAAGGCAGTTGTAACTTTTAGCCCTAAAAAAAAGAAATGAGACACATTTGGATCCACCGTGCATGAAATAGTAGAAACATGTTGCAAGTGCTCAACTACCATACTTCGTCAAACAACTGACATCCCCTAATAAGAGATGTTGGAATCAATATAGGGTGCTCCTTGATTATTACCACATCAAGCACGTTACCGAATGCATCCCGAACCAGTGGACGAAAATCTCCAAGAAAAAACTGCCAACAAAAGACAAAATAGACTTGTCACTGCAAAAGAAAATCCTTCCCTACTAGGTACTCAAGAAACACAAGAAAAATATAATCCAACAACAAATAAGTAACTTTAGAACTCAAGGCGCTTATACCTACCTGGTCATACTTGACATCCTTTTGTGACATTTCAGGCCCTGTCCCAAAGATGTAGATTTGGCCCACTTCATCCGACACCACCAATGATGAACCATCACTGTCCCAAAACACAGGAACTAACTTATAACTTGGGTTTAGGGTTTAGGATTTATAACCTAATTTTGTCACCTTAATGACAGAAAGACATGAATTTCAGCAAGAATTGGGCGAACCCCTAATTTGTATTTGTTGTCAATCTGGTATGTGACACCTAAGGGGTACTCAAGGAAACCAAGAGGTTAAAAAACCAAGAAGCATGAAGATCAAAGTTTGAGAGCAGTAAGAAAAGACTGAAATTTCCTGAAGAATGATGCTTACGGGGAGAAATGCCCATCAACCAGATTGTATTCTCCTGTCTCATAAACTTTGATTGGATGTCCCTCCCAAATCTACCCACAAAAACAATAATCCAGTTCTTTCACATCAAAACCCACAAAGCTAGGACAACATAATCTTATTCACTAATGGAAGCTAGCCAAACCCATATGCTCCAGCCACATTACTCAATTTACCAAAGGAAAACATCACCAATTTGGGTGAACAGAAGGTCATAGGAAAGTGGGGGAAAGCAGAGAGAGGGGTCTTTAAAGGGACTCACATCCCAGATAATGACACGGCCATCGTAGCCTGCACTCATCGCAATCCTTGGATTAAAAGGATGAACATCCAAAACATAAGTCTGCAATGGCAAGGAATGGTTTGCTGATGTTACAGGTATATCCCCATGAACAGCAGGAAACCAGTCAAAATTTCATGTCTGCATTGGAACCCATGAACAAAAAAACAGCAGTGGAGCTTAGGGTTTAGGGTTATAGTAGAACTAAGAAGAACCTGTTTGTCATGGCCTGTGAGAGAGTGCACCAAGCTGCCATCAACCGCATTCCACACACATATTCTATGATCTGCTCACCAACAGAAATTGTAGAAAGTCAAATTGTTTTGCTGTTTTCACTTTGAAGAAAAGTACCCCACTGATGTTGAGACTTCACTATTGGCAACTGATGTTCCTCAAGGGGTATTGGCAACTGGGCCACTCATCACTTTCTGAGGTAAAGAAAAGGAAAGATGGATTTTGTCCATTTGTGTCCCAAAAGAAAAGAAAAAGATATCTACCCATGATTGCTGCGAGGACAAAACGATTATCCAAGCTCCAAACAATCATGTTGACACCTCGGGGGGTGGGGAGAAGCCGCTGACGGGGCCCATTCCCTCGTGGTGCTGGTGGTGGCATGGGAGGTGGCGGAACTCGCAAGTGATATGCCTTCACCCACCTTCCCACTTTTCCCTGACAATACAAATCACCGAAAGCCACAACCTTAGCACCAAATGTATAGGCATGCCAGTTTCAGCCTTCAGAAACTGCATGTCTCTTTACACCTTCCCACAAAAAGGGATTGACAGCATGGAATCAAGAACACAAGTGTGAACAGAAAAGACTACATTTCAGCAATAATGACTCACATGATATTTGCGGGGACGAGGGGTCCAAATGATTGCACTGCCATCCCGTGAACATGTGACTATGCTGGCATGACCAAACCAGGAGTTCTTGAACTGTGAAGGGTAATCTTTCTTCACAACATCTGATACTAATGGCCTTGCTGGAGCTGCACACCCACTTTCAAATGCAGAAGTACCCAATCCCAGCAACTGATGAATTCTGGACATATTTCCACATTCTTCTGCTTCAAGGAAACTTAGAGGACTAATTCTCAAACAGTGAAACTAGAACACAAACAGCCTCACCTCCTACTACACTATACCATTATATAGCATTAGCAATATTTCCTTTTCCCACTGTTTTCTGCAGCACTGCAGTTTTGGTTAGTTCTGGTTATACACAGTGAGGGATAAGGAGCTGTGTGGAGCAGATCCAAACACACACCTGAACTGGACGTAGTTGACATCATGTTCATGACCTCTAAGAGTGTCCAATTCATGGTTGGGCCTTCCTGTTACATCATCATTCCACTTGCATGCATCCCACACCTGTGCCACCATGGGTTTAGGGTTTAGGTTTATCAACATTTGGGTACTCCTTTGGCATGATGAGGTAAGGAAGGAAATCTGACAACTGTAGTAAGTGAGCACAAAAAGACACAAAACTGAAGGAATATATCACAGATCAAAGACCAAAATCAATTGAGAAAATGATGAAAACAAACAACATACTGCAAACATGACACAAGAATAGTTGTGACTCTACATCTTTGGATTTCACCAGCAACACATGCTAGATGCCCTGTGAGATAAGAAGGCAAGGATAGTGATCAGAAGTCCCCCAATGCAGCAAGAATCCCAGATATATAACCAGAAGGAAGTTCAGATGCGGAAAACATCATACCCGTGCTATTTTATCTGAGCTCCCAGTGACAAAAATGCTGCCATCGGCATTGAAAGCACAGCAAATAACTTGGTTGATGATGGGGGGTGCAGGAGGTGGAGGGACACCAGGTCCTTTCACATCTTAACATGCAAAACCAAACCAAATGATACCCATTGATACCCAAACATCATACAGAATGGAACAGATTCTAGAACCAATGGAAGAAGGTCTTGTCAGATCACAGTAAGATCATCATACTTGTGGGTGGCTCCTTAGGGCTAGGCATGTAGACCCGAGACTTCCGTGATGAGTCGAGGGCATCCCATATGCGGCATGTACCATCATCTGATGTTCTGCAACAAAAATTATTTACCAAACCACCATAACATCTGGTACAAATCAGCACTGAAAAAATGCACTTGATAGGCATTAAAAAATGTATTGGCAAAAAAAAAAATCTTGTGGAAATATCGAGGAGTACACAGAACTAAAGAAAATCCTATATAACAAAATATTTCTTGTTTCACCACCAACTTGAGAAAGATCTGCAGAACAAGTCTTTGACCCACATTGAAAGAATACAAGATAATCAATGGATTTTTAAGAACCATATAGTTTGGAATAATCATGGACCTGAAGAGACTTACGACAGAAGGAGGTGCTCACAGCCCTGTCGTGGGCTGAAAGTGATAGCTGTAACAGAAGAAGTATGGCCCCTCAACACAGAGATTGGTACCCCATCTGGTAACCTCCACTGCACCACAGGACAACCACCTTACATTAAGTGCTTTCAAACCCAATACGCCACACACTTGATTGTTTGTCCTCCAATTGTCTCTACCCAAAACAGATTTCAGAAGTCAAAACCCTAAACACTAAACTTGGAAAGGAGAATTTTGCATTTGATGTCACAAGCTTTTTTACAGAACACACCTGATTGCAGCACTACAGCTCCTGTAACACTAATCTCTTTTGACCAAGGACCCTATGTCTTATGACATGAGGTAGTAACAGTTTGTACACCTAAATCACACCTCTCTATAAAATGACAGGAGAATTTGCCTTACATCAAAGATGGAAATTTGAAACCTAGGTTTCAGGATGGACGCTCTCTGCCCAACAGTGACCTAATTTTAGGGTGTGAAAAAAATTTAGGATGCTTTTTGAGTGGTTTCCACATCTGCAGACAAATGCTATCAGCCTCAACATGTGCCCCATGTGCCCCACTCACAGGTTATCTCTTCTAGCCAAGTTTGCGAATTTTTTTTTCTTACAATACGAATTGAGCAGTCATTTGAGGCAGAAGCAACAAGTGTATTTCCACTGCTCACAGCCATGTCAGTAATATCTCCCTGGATGGCAGCAAAAGCAAAGAATAATCAGCAGCCTCTCCACCAACCAGGCAACACCAACCCATAAACTATAGACAACCTTGGGTGATACTTTGGTCTCTTGTGACACATCCTATAGCAGTAAGTTATAGAGAAGGAAAAAGAATTTTATGCCCAACACCCATGTCACAAATGTAACCTTGGGGTCTTCAATTAAAAACTGCAATTTCAACACTGGCTGTTTTTTGCATCACTATCTGAGATTTGGTCCCAAAATATGAACTTTCAGGTGACTGGAGAGTTGTTGTGGAACTACCTCATGGCCACGACAGCTCCGCAAACAAAGCCCTGTTTCTGAGGACCAAATCTTTACAAGTCGATCATCAGAGCCAGTTATGACATATTGTCCTGTCCGATCAAAAATTGCTGCACAAAAAAATGGGTAAACACACAAAATCACAAAAATGATGAAAGCTGCAGTCAACAATAAATATGTCACTAGTGCAATCCCACCCAATATCCATGTTGATCATTGAACCCTACAACACTTGTCCATGCAGCGGCATGACAGATCTGAAAACCCTAAAATACATCACACTTTGCTGTTTCATCCGAGTCTGTAAATTTTAGATTAACGAAATGGAAGCCAGCAGCATCAGTTCTAGATCAAACTGGATTCCTTGCGTTTGACCCCAATCTAAGCAACATGTGACTTGCAACACAGGATTTCTCTTCAGAGATGAACTGAATCAAGCAAAGTAGCTAGAATTGAGAGCAGAGTTGACATGGGGACTCATCAACAACTGAAAACAGAGCAAGTGGCATACCACAGTAAACGGCATTGCGGTGTCCCCTGAGCTTCTTTATGATTTGGATTCTATCCACCAGAATATCAGGTTTCAGAACAACATAACAGGCTGTCTGAGAAGTCGGGGCCCGAGAGTGCCGTGCAAAACCACCACCAAGCTCTCGTAACATCAGCCCATGCACCTGTGACAAAACAAAGGCATAGGAGAAACCACCTTCTCAAATTTTGGTCCAATTCATATTGCAACCAAACCCTAAGCTTTCCAAACCCCCAAGAGAATGCTCTCATGAATCAGCAATGTCACACAGGGAGCAAAAGCGGGTCATCTCATGGAGCTATCTCTCAGAAAGTGTCCCAATTTCTGTACAATTATCATAGGCTCAGAAAACTGGAAAAGGAGAACAAATATACCAGACCTGATCAGCCTGCCAATGAGGCCACCGCATCTGGCGAGTCCATAGTGAAACCTCTTTTGGAGCCTTGCTCCTTTCCGCTGTAAGCATGAAAAAAGGATAGTAGTAAGGTACTTTTTTTTGCAATGAATGCCAACGTAGAACCATGAAAATCAAGTTTAGGATTACTCACAATCAAGGAGAGAAAAAGCGCCAGAACCCAGTAGTGTCGGAGCATCGGCAGCAGTTGGTATCCTTGAGTGCGGGGGCTCTGTAGTGGCAACCAACCTTCGATCATGTATCAGCAATTGCTGCAGAAGTTTCACCAAGTGTGTTTTCTCAATATTGGGGTATCTGCACAAGTCCATTCCAGATTTGTAATTTACAAGCAACACCCCCATCCCACAAAAATCCCAGAGACATTGCAGAAAGATCAAACAAGCACAGTATTAGGGTTAGCAACTTCTTTCACACATTTTGGGTCATAGAAACCACATAGGTACCTTGCTTCAACATCTCTGTAACTGAGGGGAAATGATGCTCCATCGTCATTCTCATCATTGCTTTGCTTTCCATCTCTTGACACCCAAGCATGAAAGCGCCGAGGGAGAAGCTTGTGCTGCAAAAGCTCATTCCAAAGCTGGCCAAATGCACGAGAGCAAGGCCCACTTGCAAGGAAGTGCATCACAAGAAAATAGATCTCGGATACATCAGGCTGAATGTCATCATGTCCTGAGGAGGAGGACATGGCATTATTCTGAAGCAAAGAAAGGGATGTTGTTGTGGGCACATTGAATGGGCCCAGTTGGTCCGGCTGCTGTTGGATTAGTGGCACTGCGGCCAGTGCAGCTGGATCCATTGGTGGAACAGCTTTGCACATCACCATAGCATTTTACTCACACTACACTACAATTGCCACTGCACATCCTCACAAGGAAAGCATTGTCTGAGGATTAAAGAATTACAACCAAATGGGACTCTGCACCATATTTCGGATCTGAAGACTAGAACAGACCAAGACCCTAAAGAAAAACCCAGTGTCCAAATCCCCCAAAGAGCAAACCTAAAGATTTGGAACCATGTAACAGACATCAACTAATCCTTCCACTTCTCAGTACACAGAAAACAACATTTCAGGAAATCTCCCCCCCCAAAGTCCTTCCATCTCAGCTCCAACTAAATTACAGAATCTGTAATTCTTACTTCATAATTCTGCACAAAGACCTGGTTTACCCATCAATCCCACTTTAGTATGCATTGACATTTGGATCTAATAGAGTGAGAGAAAAATTCACATTCCACATGCTCAAATCTCCCAACAAGTCTCCCTACATGACAAGACAAAAATGCTGGAAATTCCGCCTCATGGGATTCTTGTATGGGATGACATTTTCTAGTTCTCCAATTCTGAGGTTCCAGCAAACCACGTCTGAAAATCCACCACAATTCATACCCATCCCCTTGGCAGAAAAAGAAGAGGAATCCTGCCATTTCTACTAAGAAACAATACTGAGTCTTTCTCTCTGTCTCTCTGTCTGTCTCTGTGTGGCCTTGGGGGCTTTGGCTACTTCCTTGCCAGAAGAGAAGGGCATATTATGCAGCTGGAATGGAATCAAAGACTGATCCAAATGCAAACTGAATTGGAATTTAGAATCTGGGATGCCACTAGGTTCCAAATTCCCAATCCTCTGGTTGAATGGTTCAAGAGTGAAGAATGGTCCTGATCCTCTGCTTGAAGAAAGTTTCTGAATTTTGCTGGATTGGGTCTTGCTACACATGTTGCGGAATTTGGACACCTTAAAGGACCACTTCCGAGGATGTGGCTGGGAAGCAGCTTGACCACTAGGGCTAGATGGCCTGGATGCAGGGGAGGTGAGATGATGAGAGTTAGAGACATGAGAGGGAGATGGGTGCAAGAATTTTTCTCTTATTCAGAGCCTTGACTTACGTGAAAAGGTACATCTTTGTGGGATGCATGGCATGAATTGCTTGTTATCTTCTTCTTCTTCTTCTTCTTCACTCTCCAAATCCCTTGTTGCAGCAGCACATGACTGAGTGCATGACTGAATCCCCTTCTAGTCTGCAAAAGGAAAGATGGGTGGGTGGCAGGCACCCACCAGAAACCTAACTCCGCAAAATTCAACCTGTTTGAAAATCGCCAAAATTCAAGCCCTGAATCCTATTCTCACAGACCCAACATCACCATGCTCTACAAACTAGTGCAAATTCTGAGAAAAACCAAAAAGGAAAACAAAGACTCCAAAGAAGAAGAAGAAGAACAACAACAACAACAACAACACAGATCTCTGAAAAATCATGTGCAACATGGGTAGGAAGGAGGACTGGGAGTTAGTTGGAGGTGCAGCAGATTTCTCCCCTCCTACCCATCCACCCACAAAATCAAAATTCCAACAACAACAACAACCACCAAAAAAAAACGAAGTTTTTGCAAAGATTTTGAGCATCTGAATCGGTAATGGAATTTTTTCAGTGCAACAATCCACAGTAGTAAGTAGGCCACATCTGGACCCAAAAAAAAAACCACCCAAAACCAGAGAACAAGGGGAAAAGAGAGAGAGAGAGAGAGAGAGAGAGAGAGAGAGAGAAGGAGCGCAAGAGGAGAGAGCGCAAAAGCGGGGAAACGAGAGAACAAGGGTGCGCGGCAATAGGAGCAGTAACAATAGTGTAGATATCATGGGCCAACAAAAATGTAAAAAAAAATTTAATTATATTTTATATTGATTTGTTTTATTCATTTGTTCATTCTTTATTCAACAAAGAAAACAAAACTTTTAAGAATATTTTAAGAATATTTTATTCATTCATTCATTATTTATTTATTCAACAAAATGTACTTTTGAAAGTGAATAATTTATATTCATTTGATTCATTTCATCTAGGGATGGATGGATGTATGGATGGAATGGGTAGCTTAAATAGGGATTAGAAACAAGATGAAACTAGGTATGGCTTTCCCCAAGTTACCCTACCTACCTAGTTCCTTTAGCTAATTACTTAGCTACCTAGTTACTATGGAGATGTGATGTGTAAAACATGAGATGGATTTCAAGTTATGTATGGCCAATATCATGGCCAATGAATGGATTACAAGTATTTTATTTATTTATTTATTTACATTTATTTATAATTTATTTCTCAATGGATGGTAACTTTAAAACTATTTTAAAAAAATAAGATGAAACTATGGTTTTCCAAGTATCCCTACCTTATACTAAGTTACCTACCTACCTACCTACCTCGTTACTATGAGGATGTGTTGTAGAACATGAGATGGGTGTCAAGTTATGTGTCTAGGATGATATCATGGCCAACAAATGAATTAAATCGTATTATTTATTATTTTATTTTATTTTCTATGTATTTCTCAATGGATGATAACTTAGCTATTTTAAAACAACATCAAATTATGGCTTTCCAAGAACCTTAACTCATACCTACCTACCTACCTACCTAGTTACTAGGTATAAACATGTTATAAATGTCAAAAAAAAACTCTCACTTTTGTGGAATCAACAATTTGAAGGGAGAAAACTTAAAAAGAAATAAGTAAATTATTTATTAAAAAAATGGAATATCTTGCTTATTATTTGACATGGAGGTGGTGATACGGAAGGTTAAATTATGCATACTTTGGTAGCTTATTTTGGTCCCTTGTGTGTGAGTAGAAACAATGTTGATGGTTTTTTAACACATATATACCGTCGTAACCCTAACCCTAGCTTGCATAATTTCTCTAGTTTTTTGTATGATGTGCAAGTAATGCACATTTTGTGTTTCACATTATCAAAATGATTGAATCATCAACAACTTTGTGTCCCTATATTTTTGTTTGTGTGTGTAAACCCTAAACTCCAATGCCCCTGATGCACATATTTGCCTTAGATGCCACAATTAACCATGCCCAGTTTGACCTACAAAATAAATGCCAAATTCAATTTTAAAAAAGGAAAAAAAAAGCAATGATTTCCCTTCAAAAGTCTAAAAATCTTGAAACAAGTAGAGCTCATTGCATAATGATTCCACCCTCTATGGCAAGTTCAAACTCGTGTTGGGTGGTGGTTAACTTGTTTGGAGGGTTAGAATCGTCAATTTCAGTTTCAATTAATAAAAATTAAACTAAAATTAAAATTAGGTCTGATTTTTTGGAATTGATTCCAAAACCAAAAACCAAAATTTATTAAAATATGAAGAATTGGACTTGGAATTGAATTCTTGTATTGATTCCATTCATGTGTGGAACTACAAATTGAGAAGAATTTTTAACTTAAACCCTAATGGTTAACCCATTTTCAACTCTCAACTAGGTAGTATACAAATTAGGGTACGAGGGTTCAGGTTAGGCATTGACACATATTTACATTACCATATCCAACTAAACCCAATTGGATCATGGGGCCACATCTTCCAAAATTCATCCAACAAGAGAATACTCTTCCAATAACCATGGAATTGGTTCATGGTTTATTCATGGTTCTTTGGAACCCTAATGACCAAGAGTATAGGTATAATAAGTTCATAATTTTTTTTTTTGTTATTCCATTGCTTTATGCTTTTGTGGGTGGGGAGGAGCTTGAGAAAAGTGGGTAGAGCAAAAGATTGATTTTTGAGCTTTTGGAACTAAGACATTATTGTGAAGCAAATCATTCATGGCAAAGTCAAGAACACAACAATCCTATATGTTTTTCCTCCTCCTCCTTTAAAGAAACCTTATTTTGGTTTGGAAAACAATTACACCTAATTAAGTTCGTGTGACTTTTTGAGCATTTCTCAACATGAAAGGCCAAAAGACATGGCCCAATTCAAAGATGTTATTGTATTATATGGCCATCTTCTAGTAATTGTGCCAAACAAATCATTCACAAACGACGTTGTTATATACAATCCATGGAACACCAAATGGTCAGGTATTTTGCCAAGTTCACTTCTCTTATTTGGCAACTTGTATTTGTCGAATTGTAAAAGCCCACATTCCACTATTTTACCGTGTTTCACCTCCACTTTTGCCAAACTTTTGCCAAATCACATTCCACTATTTTACCGTGTTTCACCTCCACTTTTGCCAAATTTTGAGAGTCAACACTACCCAATTCCCAAGTTAACCGTTCCATGTCCACACACCCAAGTTGATAATTCATTATTATATATTATTCCAAAAATTAGAAAGTTGTGTACTTGTATAATGCTAACTTATCATAGTACCACGGCAAGTACGATTTCAGTGTTGAAAGATTATTTTATTTTTGAAAATTCCGTGTCAATTTTTTTTTAAATATTAGAGAATATTCTAAAATAATGTTCTCTAATGTTCTCTAATCCCCTTCACAAAATTGGGTCCTTTGAAAATTATATATATTTGAAATTTTCTGCATTTTTGAAAAGAATATATTAGTGTCAAACTTGCCAAGGTTCTATGGTAATAATAGTCCAAGCTAAGGGTTTCTTTTAAGCAATTTTTTTCTTTTTGAATATGGGGGCCAAAAAAATTGCTTTTTGGGTTTTCTGGTTGCCAGAATACAGAATTGTTTTTGTGGAAATCACTAGATTTTTGTATTAAGTTCCCAATAAGGTAGCAAATAATAAACAAGGATGCTTTTTTTTTTTTTTTTTTTAAAATCTTTTTTTTTTTTTTCCCATTTTAATTCAACCTTAAAAACTTTTTGGAGGGCCCCAACTCAAGTCATTTGGATTTTGGCCGGCTTTCTTTTACCCTGCCCCCCATGGGGGAATTC
>Ga0116231_10004800_pt1 | contig 27122 bp, 23 predicted proteins | sample S1TSphgellanicum_2_FD_89695 | JGI IMG/M metagenome (GOLD analysis project Ga0116231, IMG submission 89695) | Host-associated microbial communities from peat moss isolated from Minnesota, USA - S1T2_Fd - Sphagnum magellanicum MG | ecosystem: Host-associated > Plants > Peat moss > Unclassified... | reverse complement strand
GTTAGCATTCGGGAACACCCTTGGGTGTTGGGACAAGCCACGGGCACTTTGACACACAAGACTCACCACGGCCCGGACTCAGGGGAAGCCACCACCTTCTCCCATATAGTATTCTCTACAGCTCTCCGTCGAGGCTACATCCAAATGGCTCTTTTTCCCGGGACTCCCAAGTTGGAGTCTCGAAACTATCCCGGGTTGGAGTCTTGGAACTTTGAGAGCTCATATCTCCCGACTGTAGAGTCTGATCAAGACGAGGTCTAAACCAAAGTTATAGCTCTCTTCGAGAGCTTTCCAAAGCCATGTGGCACTCTAGAATTGGACATCGGGAAGAGGTCGATTCCCGAATTTTAGTGGTCGGGAGTCAAACTGCCAGTTTGACTCCCGGCCCTTCTTTTGCCCATAACTTGGGCTGCAGATGTCCAAATGGCTCATGCGAGGCCATTTTGGACATCTACACTTCAAGAAATTTGCAATGAGACCAAGAACACTCAAATGAAAGGAGATTTCACCCCTCAAATTGAGCTCTGAGTTTTCAGGAGTCCTAGAGGACTCCATTTTCCCACTTTCATGAGTGTGACTTGCATTCTCACACTTAGCCCCAAAGTGGGGTTGCGACAGATAACATGTTTACCAAGCATGGGACCATAGACCATAAATGGTGGTGCCAATGATATACCATTACAAAAAGCAAGATTTAATGCACTGTGAGCCATACTAACATAACCATGTGCAGTAGTCTCAATTTTTGAAAGTTACATAAGGGATATTTGAGTGTGGTAAGGTTATTAAAGGTTTTTAGCAACGTCATGTTAGAATAAAAAATGATGAATGCGCATAGTTGTGTGGGGGGGGTTGTTTTCTTTTCCAAAATACAATATTGGTGAATAAGGTGTTGGGTTAGTTCTTTTCTTCAACAAAAAGTTGGTAACCATAGTTTTAGAACCTTAGTTGTGTAATTAAGGGTGAAAAATCTCTAGAGGGTTGGGGGTAGAAGTAGACACCAAAATTTGTGGTGTTCAGCAAAACATTGGTTTTGTTTCAAGTATTTAGTGAATAGCAAGGATATTTGAGATTTATGAAGCAATTGAAAGGGTGTCAATGAAAGGTCCAATAGAAATAGAATAATCTTCAAGCCTTATGAACATAAGTTTAATTCGAAACAATTTAACAATTAAATAAATAGTGTGATAGGGTGGCAATGGCAACATGAGTTTCATAATGAGTGAAACGTTTATTTAGATTATGGATAAGCTCAACGAAGAGCTACAATTACATGTTGAATCCTAGGCTATGCCACAATGATATTTCATAATTGTAGGAAATCTAAGATGCGTCAAATGGTGCGAATTAAGTAGTTCACCTTACTATTAAGAAATAGTCAACGAATCATACTACGCAACCAACAATAATGTCTAATGTTGATAATTGAAGACCATGCAAAGATATAAGTGTTTTTAGTCTCGTAATAACCTTCATAAGTGGTTTCAAGTTCATCATTAGAAGTAGGGTTAACTTGCAACAAAATCACCATGGTGCGAGAATTCGGAGAAATGCAATAATACCAAGCTTGAAGGGGATCAATTTTGAGACGAGCACACACCTTTCGTGGTTTGGGATCTTCAGCATGAAGATGTTGCGTCAATGTCAAATCTAGAAATGACTCCAGAACCGGTTCTTCATTCACTTGTACAGTTTGGGGCCCGTAAGACGTGGCCATACACAATGCCATAATTTCAAGGAAAGGAAAAAAGATCTTCAATCAAAATAGGCAATGAATGTGTGGAAGACTTGTTACATTGAAATGTGTAGTTATAATTTATAAGTCAAGGAAAAGGAAGGAAATGCGTAAGTAACGGCCTAAAACCATGGTAACATAAAACCTTAAAATCAATGGAAAAAATGAAGGTTTAAGTAAAATTTGTTGGGGGAAAGTGAAAAGAGGTGAAAAGGTGCTTCTCCTTTTCCTTTTCCTTTTCCTTTTCCTTCCATTGGCCACCAAGTATTAGAACCTTCCATTGGCACTAAACATTGGAACCTTCCATTGGCCACCAAGCATTGGAACCTTCCATTGGCCACCAAATCGGGATCTTCCTTCACTTCCTTCCTTCTCGTTCTCTTTAAAAGGGTGAATTCGGATCATTGAGGGTTTTTTTTTTTCTGAACATAATTTTTTATTTGAATCTTGAAAATGTTTGTTCCTATAACCTTTCTTGGAAGGAAAAAAATGATCATTTTAGTAGATGGTGGAAAGAGGGAAAGTGGATTGATGTTTGTAGTACTTTTGAAAGAATGGAAGTGAGTAGGGATAATGTTGGAAGCTTGAAATTTTAAAGGAATTTCACAAACCTTCTTAGGTTTGGTAGCACAACTTCATATTGGTTTGGGTGCAAAGCTACAATTTGGTAAGCACATGCGCCTTGTAGCTAACTTTTTAATGAGCTAAAGCAAGTTAAATTTGGACAACATATGTGATAGGAGTAATATTTTAAGTGACTAGTGCTTTGCAGCCAAGTTGAACTTTCTACCTTTATAAAATCCTCTCGGGTTTAGTAACACAACTTCTTACAGGTTTGGATGTAAAACCTAAAATTTGGTAAACAAATGTGCCTTGTAGCTAGCTTTGTAATGTGTTAAGGCAAGCTAGATTTGGACAACATATGTGATAGGAATAATATTTTAAATGAATGGTGGTTTGCTACCAAGTTAAACATGGTGTTGAATCCTTAAAAGTTGGTTTGAATGAATGACAATTTAACATAAAATTCTAGGCTTTGGAATATTTAGACTTGGATAATATATCTATCAATTCTAAATCATAAATGATGCATAGGAGGCAAGTTATTTGGTTTCAACTACAAATGCAATTTAACATCTAGAAATACATTTTGCATTTTTTTCTTTCAGCAATAGCATATGTACTTTCAAGTATAGTCACTTCATAGAACTGGGAGTAAATGGACAAAAAGTCACCTCACATGCACCTTGAAACACTAGTTGCTAGAGATGCTAGAAAAAGATGGCACTGATGTTAAAGGGATACAAACCAAATTTATCATAAAGAACCCAAATCCCACAAAAATGACCAAAGGGGTAAAGTTTTTCCTATTCTGACATATATGTACAACAAATCTATTTAAATGACAATGAGAAACCAGCCTTACCATAAAAAGCAACATTATGCTACTTTTAGCTACTTCTTCTCTATATAATCTTGATGTTTGTAATGGCTTTTGCATCTACAATATCATGATTGTGGATGAATGTATTCAAATTATCCTATTCTACAAAAAGGTTTTCATGACAAAGTTGTAACATATGCCCTATTCTCATTTTGTTGTTTTATAACATTCTATAGGTTTTTTGTGGGACAGGGTGTTGCTAGCTATGGTGATGTAAGGCCCAAATGCACTCAAGCTCTATGCTTGAAGTGTCTACATCCTTAAATGTTAATTTAATCTACCTCCACATTGTTTCTACATGAATAATAACATTTTGCTAATTTAACAGACCTATGTTTGAACACATAAATATAATCGTTGTAATTGGTAACTCATATCATTAATTGCAACAATGTACATAATCCACTGGAAATAACTCTTTTGTTTCAAAGACCTTGAATGCCACCACAAGTAACAATGGGCAAACCATAACCCATCATCAAAATCTAATGTCCTCACCTAGTACCTATGGGTCAACATGTTGATATTTTGTTCCAATCAAACAACCTTTTGTGAACATCAACTTTAATCTTGTGCATATTAATTCTAAATCATTCGCAATATTGACCTGCTCTCACATAATGCAATTCAATATCATTGTATAAACAAATTTTAAAAATTAAGTGCATGTGAAGGACGTGGTTGTGAATACATAAACCTTTCATTTAGAAATGCAAACTTGTGAGTGTGATATCTTCAATTTCTCACCAATTTTCCATCGTATTTGCAAGTATTTTACCTACAGAACTATTGGCATCTTGTCACTTTGCATGTTTATTCTTTTGTAACATCACCAAACAAACTTTAAACCCTAATCCTAGTAGGGCCAAAAGTAAAGTGTGGACCCCATGGCTTGTCCAAATCAAGTCACGATCAAATCCAAACAAACAAGACATACACCTATCTTAATAATTATATGTTGCACAATATTACATGGTGCATGTGTTTTAGTCCCTCCTACATGCACTAGACACATCTGCAATGGGACATTTTACTTCAAAAGGAATAGTAACATGCACATTATGTAATCTTTTCCATTATCAGTTGTGAAAACCTGACACCTCTTTCAACATGAAGCGGTGAAACTAGTAAAGGAAGGTTGAAAGGAGAAACAACTTACGTGGCAATAGTACTGACATTGTAGAGCATTAAGGTTGTGAAAGTTGACATCAAGTTATGGTTGTGCAATGTTCAAGAGCCTCATGGGAAACTTCAAAACAACTAGGCGATGGCTTCTTCTTAAAAGGGATATGTACATTGTAATCAATCCCCTTCTAATTGCACTACTGATGTCACCCATCGTGCCTTGTAGCTTTGAGCTCCTAGAAGTACATGTAGTGTGGCCACTTGCATAAACATAAACTAAATAATTAACAACTATATTGGAAAAAATTGTAACCTAGTCAAAAGAAGGAACACATACCTTCCCACCTATGGACTTTAGAAAATGCAACAAGATACCCTAAGGTTGTCTTTTGGCCGAAATGCACAATCACCTTAAGCTCCACAAAGCCCAAACATAAACCTTCATAAGTTGAATCCAAGCACCATTGTAAATTTAACCACGACATTCATTACATTTAAATCGATTAACCACCTGACCTACTAACACCCAAGTGACTAGACGACTCAAGCAATAGCTGTGAAATATGGTTCAAGGTTAAGCTTAATAGTGCGAAGGTGTTCACGACAAAGCATAATAGTGTGCAAGGACCTTCACACTAAACACATGCCATGGATGCAATAGGGCAGGTGGACATCCCACAAAATGCAATGTCATTGTCCCACCAAACTTGAATCCAATGGCGAGATGAAAAACTATGGTGTAGTGAGTATTAACTAGTTCATCAAAATGGCATGAACATTCTGGTTTGCACTTGTTCAAAGTGCAGGGGATGTAGGCAATAAGTGTCCATAAAAATAGTTTAAAAACACTTGATAAAACATGGAAGACACCCCCCTCTACCATGTCTAGAAAGGACCTGGGGAGCAAGACTCTTCTGACGAGGAATGGGAAACAACTACAACTTGCCCTACCATGGCAACATGTGAAACACATTCGACTCCCCAAGGGCTAGAAGGACAATTGGACAAAGACATAGAAGTGGAATGGCTTTTGGCAAATATTTTTACAAGGGAGGACCTTTCGTTAGAAGTAGGGCCAAGCAAGCCTGTACACACCCCAAGGCCGCCCACAAACATAGCCAAGGAGATCCAACATGTGTGCAAGATGCTTGAATTTGTAACAATAGGTGTAGCAAAAGTCACCCCCCAAGAGGACGGTCTTGCATTACAAGACTCTGACCTAGGCCAAGAAGAGGGTCCTGCATTATAAGATCAAGACTTGTACATAGATGATGATGAGGATGATACTACATACCAAGACCCAAACCTAGGCATAAGTGACGATGTTGCAATGGACAATGTAAACACCTTAGAAAATGCTTGTACACCGCTCTATGTTGGTGCATAATGTAGCAAACTTGCAACCACACTGATGTTAATGAATATGTGCATGATTCATGGGTGTTGTAATAAATTTGTGGATGAGTTATTTTCCATATTGCACAAATTTTTGTTGCATGTGGATAATTGTTTGTTTAGTAGCATGTATGGTGCCAAGACATCGACACAACACATTGGCTTGAAATATAAGCAAATCCATGCATGCATTTCTAAATGTGTATTGTATAGGGGGCAATATGAAAATTACATTCATTGCCCAAAGTGTGGGAAGGAGAGGTATAAACAAGTTGGAAGAACATCGATACCCATGAAGGTTTTATGCCATTTCCACCTAATCCCAAGGTTGAAACACATGTACCGACCTCCTACCATGTCACAACTACTACAATGACATGTAGAGAACAAGAGCACATATGGGTTAATGTGCCATGTTGCGGATAACAAAACATGGGAACACATAGATTCAACATGGCCAGATTTTGTAATTGAACCATGAAATTTGAGGTGGTAATTTCCATGGATGGATTTAACCCATTCTTGGAGAAGTTATGCTAATGGTCCACTTGGCCCATGTACATCCTAATTTATAACTTACCACCATGGTTGATTACAAAGAGATTTTTGATGTTGGTTGCATTAATCATACCGAGGAAGGAAATTGTCAACATGAACAATATAAATGTATTTTTGCAACCACTTGTGGAGGAGTTGAAGATGTTTTGGAGGCCTAACATCCAAGCGCTTGATTTTGCCAAGCTGGAAGGCCATCACTTTTTCATTCTTAGTGACGCGCTCCCGAGTCCCTAGTTAGCCCCAAGTTGGGGCTAAGTCACTCAAGTTGCGGAAGTATGGGGGACTCGGGGCATGGTCCCAACTTCCAGCACTAAAGGGGGTGAGAGGGGCGTGCTGAAAGCTCCGAGATTAGACTAGGAAGAGGGACAAGCTTACTTAGTTATTCGGTCCTGCATCCAAATCTAACCAACAAGTTGGTTTGAACTCATTCTGCACACTTTCAGTGTTGGGGACAAGCCACTGGCCACCTTGGACTCACTTGACTCACCACGGCCCAGACTCGGGGGAAGCCATCACCTTCCCCCATATAGTATTCTCTGCGGCTTTCTGCCGCACTTGCATCCAAATGGCTCTTTTTCCCGGGACTCCCAAGGTGGAGTCCCGAAATTGTCCCGGTTTGGACTCTCGGAACTTTGGGTGTTCATAACTTCTCGCCCCAAGTTCGGATCGGGACGAGATCTGAACCAAAGTTGTAACTCTCCTCAAGAGCTTTCCAATAGAGTGTTGCACTTCACCTACACGCACTGGGATCAGGTCGATTCCTGACTTTTAGTGGTTAGGAGTCAAACTGCCAGTTTGACTCCTAACCCCTTCTTTCAACCATAACTTGTGCTGCAGATGTCCAAATGGCTCATGCAAGGCCATTTTGGACATCGACACTTCAAGACCTTCCCAACATTATGAAGAACACCTCAATGCAAAGTGTTTTGATCCCTGCAATCATGCTCTAAGTTTTCGGGAGTCCCGGAGGACTCCCAAGTCCCATTTTTCGGGAGTGTGAAAATCGACCTCACACTTCCCTCAAAATGGGGTTGCGACACTTTGTGCCATGGTCATGTGGACCATAAATGATTTCTCAAGGTCTGAACTTTTATTTGGGTGCGTACACCAAGGCTATGTTGCTTGTCCAAAATGTGGGCTTTAAACCACATCTCGACATTCAATTAGCTTGAAGAAGTTTGTGTATATGGGGCATGATAGGTGGCTTTGGCATAGGTATCCTTATCGACTACATCAATTCAACAATGCTTTTGATGGGCAACCTAAAGAAAGAGGTAAACATGTCGTCATGACGGGCATCAAGGTGGTTGCAAGAGGCATGGAGTACCAATGGTGGATTGGAAAAGGGAATTGACCAAGGTTTGCCAATGGCCCTCCAAGGTGTATGGGGTGAAATAGTGGTCTATTTTATATGACTTGCCTTATTTCAAGGTGAGAATAAATTATGTTGATTGTCCTAGCAAATCATCTTTGAGTTGTGTATAAGTTACAACATAATTAGATATTAATCTTAATTGGGTTATAGATGACACGTTGCACAAAACTCCTTACAACTTGTGCAACTAAATTGGTCTTGTATTAGTTGCAAAATGGTCTTGGAACTCTCATGGTAGTTCCAAAATAGTTGTGTGTAGTTGGCAACTTGGTTGTGCGTGTCGCAACCCTACTTTGAAAGAAGTGTGACGATGAAACTCACACTCCCAAAATTGGGACTTGAGAGTCCTCCAAGACTCCTAAGATTTTAGAGTTCGATTTTAGGGGTCAAAACACCTTGCAATGGGGTGCACTTTATATCATTAGAAAGCTAGCAAAGTGTAGATGTCAAAAATGGCCTTGTATTGGCCATTTGGACATTTGAAACACAAGTTATGGCAAAAAGAAAGGCTGAAAGTCAAATTGGCAGTTTGACTCCCAACCATTAAAAGTCAGGAATCGACTTGACCTCGGTGCGTGCAAGTGGAGTGCAATAAATTGTTGGAAAGCTCTCAAGGAGAGCTACAAGTTTGCTTTAAACCTCATCTCAATCAGAGGTCTGAGCAAAGAGTTATGACCTTGCAAAGTCTCGGGAGTCTAAACCAGGATAGTTTCAAGACTCCTCCTTGGGAGTCCCGGGACAAAAAGCCATTTGGATGTGGGTGTCACGGAGAGGCACAGAATATACTATATGGGGGAAGGTGGTGGATTCCCCCGAGTCCGGGCCATGGTGAATCAAGTGAGTCCAGAGTTGCCCGTGGCTTGTCCTAGCACCAAGGGTGTTGCAGAAAGTGAACTAACCGACTTATTGGTTGGTTTGATGCAGGTTCGAGTAAGTGAATAACTTGTCACTTCTTCCTAGTCCCATCCTAGAACTTCAACACGCCCCTTTGCCCTTTCTAGTGCTGAGAGCTGGGAGTGTGCCCCAAGTTCCTCACAATTCCGCTATGTGAGTAACTTAGACCCGTCTTAGGTTTAACTTTGGACTTGAGAACGCATCAATGCGTAACTATGTGATTCAATTTGACCTATTGAATTGTGGCATGATCTTTTGATTAAGCATTGCACAGACGTCATGCATGTCGAAAAAAATGTACGTGAAAACATAATTCAGTCCGTATGTAGTGAGAAAGATAATAAGGAGGTCATGCAAAACTTGGAGGGATAAAACATACGCCCACACTAATGGCTTACTCGAAACCCACAAAATCTAGTGTGATTAATGATGCACTACAACAAAAGATGTCCTTGTACGCCAAATGATTTCATTGGATGTTGAATGAACTCACTAGTCATAATGATTGAAACCTAATGGGGAAGTAGTGAATTCACTGGCCTAATGAACGGGGACTAATGAACTACACCCACATTTTGTAGTAATGATGCCACATGCATATTATATGCTATCTAAAAAGGAACTATCCATCTTCCAAAATCATTTTGCATCCCTAAAAATACCATTTGACTACTTTGCATTTTTGGCCAAACATGTGTCAACCAAGAGGTGGGCTAGCGTGAAAGTACATGATTGGCATGTGGTCATGCAACATTTATTCCCTTTATGCTTAAGGGGACTCGTGCAAGAGAACACTCGAAAAATAATCATGTGGCTAAATAGGGTGTTCTAACAAATATGCGGGAAAATCATAAACCCCAATGAGATGCCAATGTTCAAGGAAGATGTTGCAACCACATTATGCATGTTAGAGATGGAGATGCCCCTTTTTTTCTTTGATGTGATGACACACCTCGTGGTACATTTCGTTAAAAAGATTGATGTGTGTGATTCAGTCCACACTAGGTGGATGTATTGCATATAATGGATGAACAAGTTTTTAAAAAGGTATGTGCAATGCATGCGGTAACCCAAGGGGTGCATGGCCAAATGTTATGCCATGGAAGAATTGATGGGATTTGTGATAGAATACATGTAAGATTTCATGCCAATGAGGCAAAGAGCAACAATATTAGCAGGTGAGTTGGTTCACTTGAGCAAGACAAAATATTTGAAATATTCCATGCCATGTCATGGAATATTTTTGATATATTCATTTTCCACATGGATAATTTCAAGTGATGTGGCAACATATTTGATGACATGTCATCAAATATTATGCTTGTCACCAAAGTATTTTTTGGAATCAACAAAAGTTTATTAATTCTGAACATGGGCTTGGCAACCAAAGCTCTCGAGTGCAGCCTCATGTGAAGATTTGAAGACAAAAATAAAATAAAATATGCATTTCAAAATCCATGGTGTAACTAATATTCAAAATGCATAGGGGTCAAAAAAATTATTCGATTTTAAGAATTACTAAAATGGTTGGAAACTACATGGTTGAGAAATATTTGTGAAATGGTCAAAGTATTATGATACTATACACAAAGAAACAATATATAAAGAAGCATGTTATGATTGTTAAAAGTTTGATTACAAGCTTCATGAATGAGAAAATCACAATTGATTTGATACATATATAATTGTGATGTACTATCATTAGGTGAAAATCCTTTAAGGTGTACCACATTGGACGAAAAGGGCCTAGTCCTTATTGTAGTCCAGTTTGCCCCTATATTTTGATCCCCATAAAAAATAATGAATCAAAGGTTGTCAAATTTTCAAAAGGATTATATTTTAGACCATTACAATTATAGATTCCATCATAATTATGCATAAATGTGTCTTTATGTCGCAACCCTAGCTTTGGGCTTACGACCAAGGCAAAGGGTTGCAAGGTTGCGGACCAAGAGGAAGGAAGCTCGAGAGTCAAAGCAAAGGCATTGCAAAGGTGTGGGCCAAGAGGAAGCCGGGGAATCACATCACATACTCCCGGGAGTGTAAGAAAGTGTGAGGGAGTGAACACTCACACTCCCAAGGCAACTCCCACTTTGGGACATGGATTCCCGAAACTTTAGAGAGCGATTGCAGGGGTCAAACCTCAATGGCTTATGACATTCTTTATATCATTGAAAATCTCTTAAAACGTAGATGTCTAAGATGGCCTCGCATTGCTCATTTGGACATCTGAAACGTAAGTTATGGCCAAAAGAAGGGCTGGGAGTTAAATTGCCAGTTTGACTCCCGACCACAAAAAGTCGGGAATCGACCCGATTTACTTAGCTGAAGGGGGCGTGCCACATATCCTTGGAAAGCTCTCGACGAGAGCTATAACTTTGCTTTAAACTGCAACTCAATCGGAGGTCTGCTTGCAAAGTTATGAGGCTCCAAAGTTGTAGGAATCCCAGCTGGCGGGATTTCGGGACTCCCACTCAAGAGTCCCGGGAGAGAAAAGCCATTTGGATGTAGCCTCCATGGAGAGCTGCAAAGTATACTATAAGGGGGAAGGTGGTGACTTCCCCCAAGTCCGGGCCGTGGTGAGTCTTGTGTCTCCGTGTTGCCCATGGTTCGTCCTAGCACCAAGGGTGCTCCAACTATGCACTAACCACTTTGTGTGGGTTGTGTGCAGGCCCGTGTGAGTGAGTGCAGCTTGTCAACTCTTCCTAGTCCCATCCCGGAGCTCCAACATGCCCCCCTACCCTTCAAAGTGTTGTGAGCTAGGGAGCGTGCTCCGACTCCTCCCTCTTCCGCTGTTTACTTGGGCTCACATTTGAGTCCTTTAAGGAGTTGGGAGTGCGTCACTTTACATGGTTAAAAAGGACTAAGTAAAAAAGATTGAAAAGGGTGACACTGTGACAAGATTTTAGTACACCTTAAAAAAATTGGACCCCATTGGAGTCCTAAGACTTTAAAGCATTGTAACAAACATCAAACTTCATCCCAACTCCACATGTAGTAATGAATGAAGTCTTTCATGAGCTTGTAGAACATAATTGACTACAAGATATGATACACATGTTTACATTGCACATATTTGCCAGGGCCACCTAAAGGACCTACCAACATTGCCACAAAGTAAACACATGAACATCTAGGGAAATTTCTAATAGTCACATCGTATTGCATGTCATTTGAAAGACTATTGTAAACTCATTCATACCCAGGCGGGGGACGTCAACAGTAGGGAAAACAATGCACTAAAAAAACAAGATGCCAAACTCTCAATTGTTAATGTGTTGTGTCAATTTGAGAACTGAAGGTTGTCTCACCTTCTTGCCACCACGAGTTATAGGCTAATAACTTGCATTAAAAGGTGACGCAACCCTAACCTTAGGTTCGCGACTAAGGCAAGGGCTTGCAAGAGTGCGGGACAAGAGGGAGGCCCAGGAGGCACATCTTATATTCTCGGGAGTGCAAGAGAGTGTGAGAGAATGAACTCTCACACTCCCAAGTGAGTTCGAGGAGTTAGAATCCCGATGAAGTCCCGAATCTTCAAGGAGAAATTGCAAGGGTCAAAACCCATTGGATTGAAGAGTTCTTTATATCATTGAAAAGCTATTGAAACTTAAATGTCTAAAATGGGCTTGTACGACCCATTTGGACATCTGAAACACAAGTTATGGCCCAAAAAAAAGTCGGAGTCAAATTGGCAGTTGACCTAATTTCCTTGTGTGCATGTGGCATGCAACATACCATTGGAAAGCTCTCAACAAGGGCTACAACTTTGCTCAAGACCTCATCTCAATCAGAGGTCTGAAAACAAAGTTATGGGGGCCCAAAGTCGAAGGAGCTCCAACTTTAAAAATTTCGGGATTCCCATTTGGGAGTCTCGGGACAAAATGCCATTTGGATGTGGGCCTCATGGAGAGGCACAAAGTATACTATAAGGGGGAAGGTGGTGGCTTCCCCCAAGTCCAAGCCATGGTGAGTCTTATGAGTCCGAGTTTGCCTGTGGCTCCTAGCACCAAAAGTGCTCCAACTATGCACTACCCAACTTGTTGTTTGGTTTTGTGCAGGTCCGTGTGAGTGATTAGTTGCTTGTCATTCTTCCTAGTCCCATCCCGGAACTCTAGCGTGCCCTGTACCCCCAAAGTGCTACGAGTCAGGGAACATGCCCCAACTCCTTACTCTTTCGTTATTTTCACTTTAGACTCACCTTGGAGTCTATCAAGGAGTTTGGGGGTGTGTCAAAAGGCTTCACAAGACTAGGGAAACTCCATATAGTAAGCACATGGGAATTATTTGAACAAAAAGATTGGGAGCTAAATAAACTTCAAACGTTATTTCTACAAAGGTGGTCAAAGGAAAATCTCACTTCTTTTAAAGTTGTTAATTCATTTTGAGTTAAGTTAGTATCTTCTTAGATGGGCCATATAATTGGAACTACATACTTAACAATTACAAATTTTTGTAATGTTCCACCGACGTAATGATTCAAATCATCTGGACAAAACTAGTGCTTATGGTGTTCAAATGACCAAGCAAGAATAGAGGTTAAAAGGGCATGAGCCTTAGAGATGGCTCAAGAAGGAGCCAAAGTCTCAAGCTCAACAGTTAGTAGAAGATCAATACAAGAAAATCAATACATGATTTTGACCAAAATCCACCAAAAGTAATAGTTTGTTCCATCACCATAGAATAATGAAGGTATGCTACCTTCAAGACCAAGTTTTTAAATAGGCACGAATGCATTTGGAGAAGTTTGGACTGCACACAAGAGTCTAGGTTCATTAGGTACAAGTTCTAAGGGTCAGACTCCTAGGTTTCATACACTAGGGTTTGTGCAAGGGATAGAAGCAAAATTGGATGAACACAACATAGTTGTTACTATGTTTCAACAAATTGTAGAATATAATGTACATATGACATATATATATATATATATTGATTTGGAGATCAAGAATAAGAAGATTATAAAGGAGAAGGATAGATCAGTTCAAAATTTGCAAGGAGCTTTGGAGAAGGAGCAAAAGCTCAAAATAGAGTTGAAGGATAGGAATAGTGAGAATAGTTAGGTATTGGCAGAATTCCACATAGCTAAACAAAAAATTAATAACATGGAAAAGTAGATCAAGGATTTCGAGAACATCAAAATAAAAAAGGATTCCTTGCATGCAACTTTAAAGGAGATAGATGCCAATTACTGGGGTTTTAAATCAAAAAAGGATACTCTAAGTATAGAGCATAGCAAACTTCAAAGAGATTATAAGAACATGGAGGAAATTCTTTTGAAGTAGCATAAGGAGGTAGAGGAGCTCAAAGTGGACAATGCCAATGCATATCAAACTAAGAATGAGATACAAAGGCAAGCTAACCAGAGGCGTGCATAGATGGATAAAAATTTGCAGAAGCATATGGCCTTTAATGAAAAGTTAAACAAACTTCTAGAGGAAACTCAAAAGAAAAAGCCTTTCAATTATGATATTATTTTTGGAGGAAATAATGAATTACAGAAGTAGAATACTTTATTTCAAGTAAAGCTCAAGGCACTATCAATGGAAGAAAAAGATGCAAACTTATGGTGGGATGTAGTATGAAAGGAATGAAAGGTTGTACAAACACACAATTTCTCATATGGAAAAAGTTATGCCATTATTTGAATATGAGCTTCTAATTTTATCTCCAAAATTAGAGACTTTAGATGAGGAAAAAAATTAAGGAGATACATATGGGGCAAGACCATCAAGTACAAGAATAGCAAAGGAACCAGGAAACCTTAGAGGAGGAAAGGATAGCCTTGAGAGGAAGCTATTGAATAGACTCTAGAATAAGAAAAATTTGTTCAATAAAAAGTCAATTTTCAGGAGTATGCATCTGTAGCCACAGAAATAAGGGAGTAGAGACAACCTAATGAACATATTATTCAGGAGGATTAGCAAGGTTAGATTAAGCTTTTTTCTGAGTTGCAACAACATGATAAGACTCAGATTACATCAGATCTATAGTCAAATCAATAATTACAAGTTGTATCAGAGTTGCAACATCAAGGTCAAAATCAAATCACATCAAATCTATAGTTTAACTAGTAGCTATAAGTGACAATAGAGTTGCAGTCACAAGAGTAAAGAACAATTTATCAACAAACAACTGTACAATTGTCAATAGAAGCATTAGAAGAGTAACAATAAACTTTGTATACAATAGAGAATCAAACAATGCTTTAATTTGAAGTACATGCAAAATAGGTTGTAGGACAAATAAAGTAGATTATTGTGTAGATAGATTAGATTTTTGAATCACAAGATTAGAAAAACCATAAAACATTTAGCTTTTTAAACACATTTTTGATCTAGAATTCTAGGACATAATTAAGAATACGAGTGGGGTAATGTTAAGGGAGTAGTTACTTCTTGTAATTAGTAGTTAATATATTTCTATTTACTTAGTCATTGTTTTAAGAATAATTAGCTAGATTACATAGTTTTTACCACCATTTGAATTTGAATAAAACAAAGGATTGTTTTTATTGAAAAATATATTGGGAGAAGAAGTAGAAGAGATGATGACCATTCTATCCTTGTAGATACTAGAACTTTAAGGGAATATGAGAGAAATATATTTTGATTTTTGGAAAATTTTGTTTTCATAGCCAAAATTTGTTATTTTGATGTTTTTAATCATACTTTCATTACTGGATTTTAATTCTAAAACTGATTCTAAGTAGATCTAAATGAATAAACTTTGTTAATATTAGTTTTATTGCATTTCAATCTAGAATTTAGACCAGAATATAGAATTAAAGATTTTGTATTTACCATTTTGGCATAATTAATTTTTCATGGGTCAAATTAACCACCTATTTAACTTATGTAATGTAAGTATGTGATTAAATAGCCTATATGCAAGTAGCTTATATGTAGGTGTATTTATTTATACATGCCCTATTAATATTCCACCTATTTACCTATATTTTAGCCTACATGTAACCTAATTTTATATAGGCTTGGGTAGGCCATTTATATACCTATGATAAATTATTAGTTGGTTAACTAGTTATTTACTTAAAATACATTAATGAATGTGTAATTAAGTAGTTAAATATTTATTATTACAAATACATTTTTGATAATATATAATGAATTAAGTCAAATTTGTAAGGATTAGTTATAATTTGGTTATAATTATCAATCAACAATATAGCACATATAACTATCTTAATATAAATTATATAATTCAAAAATTTATAATATGGTTGTAATTATTAATTAGAACTAAATAATTATACATTGAATTTTATTAGTTTTTATTTTAACTTAATTAACATACATATTTACCTGGCTATTTATTGATTTATTTATTTATTTTATGTATCTTACATAGTTATTTAAGAATAATGTTGTGTGAACTAAAAGGCTTTAGTGTTATGTGGACATGAAAATGTTTTTCCTTCCCTAAAGTTTGTCCCATATTGTTTGTTGTCCTCTCCAAATAATGAACAATATAAATAGATGCACCATAAGCATCCAATACATAAGAAATATTTTAAAAAGGAAGGCCACTTGGGATGAACCAATTGAAAAGGTTCAACCTTAAAGGCCAAATTCAAAATGAAATAGGATTTTCCTACCTAAGCCATCTAGGTGTAGGCTTAATCTAGGTGGTGTACATTTAAGCTTAGTGAAGGTCATAGCTTAAGTTGCCCTAACCTATTTTAAACTTCTTTACCTAATCATTAGTTATAGGCTCCTAGACCTAGGAGCTTAGGTTGTAGGTTCCTAAACATAGGGACCTTAGGAGTAGGTATCTAATTTTAGGCTTAATCTAAATTGTTTAGGTTCTATCCACATGACATAACCTAGTGGCCAATGTTTAAATGCCACGTGACATAGCTTGATTAGATGGCCCATGTTTAAATGCCATGTGTCATAGCCTAGGTGACCATTATTTAAATGTCACGTGGCTTAACTTGGGTGGCCACTATTTAAATGCCACATGGCATTTGCTGAATAAAAATGGTGTTTGACTAGTCAAAAAATCATTTGACTATTGTATTGACCAGTCAAAATGTATAGTAAAAAATAATAGTAAAAAATGCCAACCTAGGCTTGGTCACAAAGTACATGGCCTAGTCACAATGGACGAGTTCAAAACGACTTGTCTAAAATGATTGAGAGGTTTTTTTTACGCCTGTCCAAAATGGGTTTTTTTTTACCAAAATTTATAGTAAAAAAACTAGGAATTATAGTAGTGTTTAACATATAACCCAACCCAACAATGCCATACATTTGGCAAATTTTATCATTTGCATTCAAATGTCAATTTGATGTATCAAATTGTTGTCCTTAATCATTTGTAAAAGATGATCAATCCTCCATCACCAAAAATAAAACATTTGCAAATTGTTTACATCACAAAATAAATATATTCGCAACTTGTGTCTACACACATCAAGGCATTGTCAACATAATCCAAAATGCTTCCTATTGCTCTAGGCACATATTGGGCAGTCATGCTACAACTACTACTTTTCCATACAACATTGCCATACACTTAAACATGCATGTTGAATTCAATCACACCTTTATAGGAAATAACATTCCACAACCATGTTACTACCTCTACATCTTTTAGCTCTGATTACGATGGGTCACATTTAGATTAGGCACTTGCAATGGAATGCCCCCCTTGCTTGGCAAAAAATTTCCAAGTTGCACTCGAAACCATGATTCTCCAACAAGCTTCCCATGGTGGACACATCCATCTCCCCTAATACCTAATATGCAACCTTTCCCAACAATCTCTCCTTTGATCTCAAGATTACACAACAAAATTATATTCCCAACTTTTAATTAAACACAACCAAGAAAAAAATCAAACTAATGGCAAACATGAACTAATCTTCAAAGGCATACCACTTCAAAGTAGGAAATGTAAGGCTTCAACTAATTTCCTACAAGGGGTTTTGAGGGGGTGGGGGGGGGATGCACCTATTGCCATCCTGACCCTCTTGTTGTAGGCACCTGTTTTGGGGCACCAGAACATTGCCTAATGGTTACACCCATCAAAGGCACAATTTTCCTTTTCTTAGCACTCTATCACACCAACCCCCCAACATGTTCGCCATTCCACCCAAGCCCAAAACCCTTTTCAGTTATAGGTCATACTATGTTGATTACATACTGAGTTTTTTTCTACCTCACAATGGCTGGAACATCCACCTTCATTATTGGATACTTTATTCATTTGCACATACAAAAATAATAATTAACCCACCTTACATAGACACAATTGGCACCATTATGGAATCATTGAATGCATACCTTGGATTGGGTGGATTGATGATTGTGACTATCTATTGAAGCAATAATAGAGCTAGCAATTCCAAGGCCTAGTGTACCCCCCATAGCCCCTCTTCAAGGTGTCCTAACAATTGCTTCGTGAAGCTTATCATGGTGTCACTAAGCTTATCAATGCCCTTTGCATTTTCATTGCAAGCTTCTAACACCTTTGCAACCTCCCCACTCACTAATAGTAACTTGCTTTCCAAGGCATGATTCGATAGGACAACTGAACTAATTGTGACCCTTACCCACATGACCACCAAGTGCCCAACATTGTTTCTAGAGAGAGTTAGCAACAATTTAAACTTATAGACCTCATCTATTATGCAACATTAACCAACCCATGGCCAAGAAACGCCAGTGCACTCACAGATTTGCTAATAGAGTCCATGCTTGCAACTACCATCTCTAATATTTCTGGGCTCCTCCGATTGATACTTTTCTACCATGTGCTAACTTTGAGATTACTTGTCTGATTATGGTTGTACATATAATGTACAAAAAATGTGTCAAAACTTATCACAAATGTTGTCCCACCACATGTTTACTATCTTTTAACTATATAAACATAATACTTACTAGCTTATTTTTTGCACCTACCTTCCCACCACATCCATAAGTGTTTTCAGTATGTACTACACCTCTTGCACTTGACATGATGTTAGCCTTCTTATGTGTTTCATGTCCTTGCCAATACTGAACAAATGCATTCCATTCATCTCGTTTTACTCCAATAGGATACTCCCATTGCCCTCCTTTGGCATACAACTTCTTCAAATGATAGCTCTCCCCTTTCATAAAGTGCCTCACACAATCCCTAAAACCTCTTACAATAAGTTCATGGTTTAGGTATTCAAAATTGGCGTCCATTTGATTTCAAAGTTCTACCATGTCTATTAGGTTATGCTGACTAACCTTCACCACTGCTAGGTTTAAAAGGCGGGGTGCTAGCCCTCGCATTGCATCATCCAACACATTTTTCCAATCGATGTCTATAAGCATGGATAACAACTTCATTACACAATTTCTAGCTAATTGTAATCATAATACCACGCAAGGAACATCCAGGTCATACATTAAAGTATTATACAAATTGGAGAACCAATTGCCCTGCATTGTCTTCTATGGTCAAATAATCAAAACTACTAGAAAGGATGGCAAATGTCACAAAACAAATATTTATTATATTGTAGCATGTTCAATATGACAACAAAATAAGGATACCAAAGGTAGTGTCAAATCCATCTAAAATAGATTCATTGAGGAAACATCGACAAGAAAAAAAATATTGTATAGTTTGCAATGGGTTTAAAATGGAAAAGACATTTAAACCATCCATATGAAAAGGAACTAAGGTAGATATATCAAGATCTCTACTTACAAAAAAAAACATTAAATGGGGATGAACAAAGGAACATTCCCTTAATAAAATTGTTCATAATTTTATACAATTGTAAAGCATCCCAACATCAATACCAAAAACATAATATCTTTCATAAACATAGAGAAATTTCCATACTAATGATGAAGAAAAAACAACGAGGTTAACTCTTCCTTGGGAAGCCACATAAAGAACCAAACAAATGAAAACATAAACAAAAAAACACACGTCAATATGAACAAAAATACCAGTTTCACACTTGTTCGAGGACCATCAACAATAATATGTACGATAGTGACTTAACTACCACAACTTCCCCACTAACTGCATCAACTCCCTACAACGGGTAAAGGTTGATGACAAGCACCAACCTACAAACTGAGTTTTTGCTACAATTTCAGAAGCAATGGGAAGACTCAACCATACTACTAGCTAACAACAAACCTAGACAGAAAGGGAAAAGAAAAACTAAAGGATAAGATAAACATGGAAAGACTAAGAACAATTGGCCTTATAAAAAGTTCCCCACTTACAAGATCCGAAGCAAAATTGTTTTGAAGATGCCAAAAGTAGAAATTCCAAACATGAATTCTTATTTAAGAAGCAACCCTCTAGTTCTTTTTAGAAGAACTTTTAAAGGGTAGCCTTTTGCGTTTAGAAATATAATAAGACTGACCATCTAGAAGACAAAAAATTTCTTACAACTACAAAGTTTCAAAAATTTGTAAAACTGACTATTGATAACCCCTAGCTTCGCAATCATTAAAATATTGAAATGAACATGAGGCAATCTAATCATTTCAATACTTGCAAACTCTAGTTAAGAGCGTTTGTCAAAAATTTTGCAAGATAGACCTTGAGGATTTTGTTTCACACCTAGAAATAATAAATTACAAGAGAAGCCTTTAGATGTACAATTCAATTCACAAGATATTTTTGGGTATATGCCACTACCAAAATAGTCCTAGTTAAAGTACATTATGTTCACAAATTGTTTAATAAAAAATCCAGCCAAGAAATCAAATTTGAGGCTTCTGCGATTTTGAAGTTATGAAGATTTTTCAAACAAATTAATCTCTACTTTATTTTTTAGCCATAAAAACCTAAATTTCAAAGCTATTTTTTGAACCATCAAAATTTGAAAACAATGAAGCTTCAACATTTGATTAAACCATAGATTACAAAAAATAACACCAATGAAAACGTTATGTTGCGAATGCATCCAATTTTAGTTGCAAACAATGTATTTTTAGTTGGACACTAGTTACACATTAGAATCAAAAGAAATATTTAAAAGTTGTAGATTTTTTGTACATTAATTACACTAGTAGTGTGTATTGAATGAATCTTGAGTTGCAAGTAAGTTGCAAAGGAAATTGACAAAGTTCATCATGCTAATTTGGATGAAAAGCCACATCAACGTGACATCATGAGCTTAGTCGCATATGGGTTGTACATTAGTTGAAAGTGAATCGCTCAATGTGAGTTGCAATTAAATTACACATAGTTACACAAGTATTCAACCATATATATAGTGAGTTGCAACTCTTGTAACTAGTGCAACTTGTCATTAGCACTCACACTATAAAAATAGGATCAGTTACAAGTGTCCATTGCAACTCAAAAACTAAATTGCAAAGGTAGTTATAAAAGACCCCATTTTTTCATAGTGCCATGAAACACCCAAGATCCTCACTAGAGATCAAGGGACAATAATTGAATTACATTACATATACATGTAGGTATATGTAGTAGTTCAATCCAACAAATTAACTACTCTAATGCCTCCACAATCACTTTTGCCACTTCATTAATGAGTTCATATGTAACGTACCTCCCCTTTACATAATGAATAATAGGAGACATATTGAATCTAAAACCAAATGTGAAACAACATAAGCTAGTGGTTTATCATTTCATAATTGATATGATCAACTGCCAAGTTGTAATCTCTCATACTAATATCCTTTAACCAGAACATCTCGTGTGGTCCACTCATTCATATCATCATCTTCAAAAGATTTAGAAATAGTGTGAACACCCTTGTGCACCAGCATAAGCCAAAATGGCTCTCGAAGTAGGCACTGTAATATTGTCACCTAGGTGTAGATTGTCAGCTATCCATTCACCTCCTATGCTAGCCTTTATTTCCTTGTCACTCTCATAGATCATTTCGCTAACTTTTAATGGGTTTTTGGGCTTCAATCTAGTTAAGGTCCATTCAAGAACATGATCTCTATGGGCACATAAAGATTCCAAGTTGCAATCAATACAATGCATGCATAGGCAAAACAATTGTTGAAATTGGCCAAGGGTAGGATTTTTATTTGAAACAGATTGAACATGGTGCAATTTTCGACTCCCCTTCATTATTTCACAATCAAAAGGCCTAGACCTATTAACATTGCCAATTTTCACTTCATGTCGCCTGGCCCCAAGGTGGGCAACATGATACTTGTTTGATTTTGCTTTCAAAAATGCCACAACATCAACAACATTTTATATCTTTTGCCCCCTAGGCTTGAGTTGTTCCTTTTTGACCTCATGCTTGAATAATGTTCCTGCACCATCCATTTCACCCTTGCCATGGTCGGTTGTAAAAAAGTTCCATATCATCTAGCAACCAGTTGGTAAGGCAAAACATGTGGTCAAACTTAGGTAAAGAGAGACAAAGTACCATGTTCTTGCACTTTTGAATTACCTTGAGCAACCATCATTCCACACCATGTGTTGGCTTGGGAAACATCTTCTCGTTTGTAGAAACTCCCAATATAACATGAATCCATGTTGCATAAATAAGGAATCATGGCTTGTGTCATCAAACACATAATAATGAACTTCCTTAAGAAGAGGTAATGAATTTGAATCTAGTATGTCATATTTTGGATTTCGACGATGAGTAATGTGCACCAATATGCTAACTTGGAAGTTATGCTACTGCATATTTTGAATTTCATTTTATATTTTCATTGTGTAGTTATGAGAAAAGTCAATGTAGGAGACCACCATGTCAACAAACACATTACTCAATAATTATCAGAATTGTGTATCCCACCATCTAGCCATGTAATTATGGAACACAAACTCCTTCAAGCATGGTTTCAGATAATTTATGAGGTTTGATGGTGGGGTTTCGTGATACTTTAATTTTAAGGCCTTCTCCTTGCCATCTTTTGTATGACCCACAACCTCATACCCTATACTTTTCCATGAAATCAAGCTTTGAGACCGAACTTCCTCTAAGCAAATTCTCAAGGTATTAATCCCATAATTTTGGCATTCACCCAATAAGCATGGTCTAGCATGCCATAATGACATTTCAAACTTTGGACAAACAATTGACGTCCACAAAGTAGTGAAGCCAGAAAAGATAGAAGAATTAGCAATACACATATATGTTGTTACTGTTGTTATTTGTTGGGCATTGCAAACTTCACCACATCTACATGTACAATTTGTGTGAATGCCCTTTCCTACAATTTGCATCTCATTTATTCCAAACAACAACTCCCTCAACTCCATAAGATATTGACAACAACATGTATTCCAAGCTTTCAATTGATGTACAAACTAAGGCTTCAATGCTTGAAACAATGTAAACATCATAGGAACCTATGGATCGTTGGCCTTGAAGGCAGTTCAAAACTCTGACTACCAAAAAACAAATAATGGTTAGTTTGGAAAACAATATTTAAAGTCCTAACAAACAATCTAACCATTTTGATTGGACATTAGAGGCAACCCATCACTTTACAACACATAAATGCAACATAATTTGCGCCTAAACACATTGATTCAACATTAACATTATGTGTAAAACAATGGAAAAAAAAATGTTAAATTATGTAGATCAAACGTGTTAGGTATCAATTGTTAATGACACACAACTTAAAAATAGAAGAAGACCGTGGGCACTTGATAGTAGCCATGTTCCAAATTAAACAAAAAAAATGGAAGCATCAAAATGAACAACAATAATTGTGTTACAATAGAAGCTAGTGGCAACACAAATTGTGTGAACTATTAAAAAAAAAATCTAAGAAATGATAGTCCATGAACTACTATGTACAAAATTGGAAAAACAATCTCATGAAATCTAGAAATCAAAAGTAATATATGTACAAGTTGTCAATCAGATAATTTGAAAACATAACAAGACCATGGGCACTTGATAACAACAAAATGAACACATTTGAACAAGAAGTTGACCAATCCATGGTCATAATAAGATTGATGTCAACACATAATTGTTGCAAAAAAATTTCATCACATGGATAATTTGTCACCAATAGAAGTAAGTACATGGCAATAAAAATGATGTGTGGTTAAAAAAAAAAATTCAAAGAAATGACATTCTACTGTATTGTGTAAAATAATGGAAAAATAGTCTCATGAAATCTGCATATCAAAAGCAATATATGTATTTTGTCAATGACACGTAATTTGATAACAAAACAAGACCACATGGGCATTTGACAATAGTTATGTTGTAAACAAAGCAAGTGGTAGCAACAAAATCTGCACATTAAAGTAAGAAGTTGACCAATCCATGGGCACAACAAGATCTACAAATTAGATCACACAATTTGATAATAAAAAAGGACCACATGCACAACAAAGCAACCACAAAATATTTTATTATGGAATTAATTACGATTTCAAAGAAAGGGGTAGAAACGAGAGTCACAAATTTGAAAGAAGAAAAAGGATTAGAATAAATCCATGGCGCAACAAGCTATGTTGGATTAAATCTTAGCATGGATTTGTTGACAAAGAAATCCACAACTCACATAATGGAAAGAAATGCAAAGCATGATTTTAACGAAAGTAAATAAAATAAATAAAAAGTATATCCCAACATATATGTAGAGAACAACAAGATGAAAAAACTTAACCCGTGTGCCTTTGAAGGAGCACCATTTTCAAATCAAAGCCATAGTTGGAAGAAGACACAAAAATAGGTATTTAATATTGAATTTTGTTTGATCCTGGGAATTCAAACTCATGGATCCAAGCAAAGCGATAAGATCTACAAAATAGATGACATACAAATTGAAAATTAAAAGGAACATGGGCACAACAACAAGCCACAAAGCTTCAACTATGGAAACAATTGCAAACTAATTCAAAGCAAGTGACAAAAAGGAAAGTCACAATTTTAAAAGAAAAGAAATAACTAATCTATGGCATAATAGCCTTGTTGCAATTTTCTTGCAAGAAGCTCAACATGGATTTACTAGCAAACAAAGGCGCAACTCCTAAAAGGGCAAAAACAGAAATCATAGTTGAAAAAATTAAGATGAAAATTAGAATGGGCAGTCCTTGGTCCATAAATTGAAGAAAATAGGAAGATGTAGAGACTTAATTGGATTGGCCATTAACCAAATTGATGTAACAACATTCAAAACAAAATTAACCTCTGTTGGATATGTCAAGGAAAAAACATGGCATATGGGTGTTGATCAAGATTGACAAAATTGATCCTTAAAATTCAATTTCATGGATTTTTATAGATCTAAAGAACCAAGTTCTATGATACAAAGGACATATTAAAAAAAAATGGCAAAGAAGCAAAATTTACAAAACAAATGACACACATGTATGTTGATCTAGTCATTCAACGACATGCAAAAGTATTTCAACCATATTGTCACAAGCAATTTAGCACCCCATCCATTTCTAAAAGGACAAAACATTATATTTCCCATTTCATTAAAGACAACAATACCTTGGCAACCTTTCATGTTCCTTCATAGATAAGACGAAAGCATCCCACCTATTAGAACTAGGAAATTAGTACCCTTGAAGTCCACTTATCCAAGGACTCAAGCACTAAGAGTCCAAAATCATAATAACCTAACACCCCTAACTAGTTTAAAAAGGACATACCATTCAAAGGACAAATTTTCATGACCAACCTAAACGTTCATTTCAAAAAAAACACAAGCATTCTTGCATGTGTGTCAATGACACACAAACACCCCATGTTCATTTACAAAAGGACCAAAACACACATAAGCACCCCTACCTTTATCAATAAGCACACCAACACCTTAAGCCCACTTACAGAAGGTCCCAAGCACTCCTACTCCTACCAATAAACACACAAGCACCTTGAGCCCACTTATGGGAGGACTATTTAGCACACCCAAGCATTCCTACCCCTATTAGTTAGCACACCAACAACATAAGTCCATTTATATTTAAACCAAAACACACCCAAGCACTCTTGCCCCTATTAGTTAGCACACCAACAACACAAGCTTGTAGCATAAATAGACCGTAGGGAACCATAGCATGGGGTCTAGTCGAGTTTTGTTGTATAGTTATCATGAGTGCCCATTTATATTAGGACCAAAGCACACCCAAGAACTCTTGCCCCTATTAGTAAGCACACCAACACCACAAGTCCACATATATTAGGACCGAAACACACCCAAGCATTCCAACCCCATATTAGTTAGCACACCAACACCACAAGTCCACTTATATTAAGACTAAAATAGACCTAAGCACTTAACCAAAATTGACATATACATTATAGCAAACCTTTCTCATTTTGAAAACAACAATAATCAGTTGTCCTTTTCCATAAGGTTAGATACATTCCCAAGCCCACGGTTACAATGAATAGAACATTCAAATTCACCACTTTAAAAAAGTGCTAGTAATCTAAACAAATTTTGTTCAATGATTTTCTAAATTGATTAATTACATAATGGCTAAAGGGATAAACATAAAATTTTTGAATTGAAATGCACCTGCAAAACTTTGAAGATAATGGCAACTGTGCTTCTCATCCAATTTAATACCAATGCATTGTCTTACAATGTCCTCAACATGAGAGATTGTAGGTTCATTTGTCCACCATTGTATAACCAGTTCTTTGAATGTTTGCAACAGGGAATTAGACCTTCTTGTTTGCCTTTGACCAATCCAAAAAACATCTTTCTTTGTGTTTAGTTGAAAACGCCTTTTTGGCATGGCCTTCTTAATATTACACCTATCAACACCCAAGGCCTTTGCAACTTGACTAGCATTACAACCTCTTGATTGGTTTGATGCGAGCATGCAAACACATTTTTGGCAACCACAACTTTAGAGGGCTTTTGACTAGTCATGTGACTCATAATACCAAAATTTAAACTAGACATCACTTCATGGTTATGTTGCACAACATTCAAATTGCTAAGATAATCAAGAACAATGTTTTTAACAAGTGGATGAGAAATGAACTTCTCGATTACAACTTGTTAAACTTTGCTCTTTAGATTCTTCACTTGTTCAATAATAAACATTGTAACTTTTCAAGATACATCAATTGTGATTTTTTGTGACTGCTTGGCATGTGAATCAAGAGAGTTAGGGGTTGAAATTCCTAAAGAATTGTCAAATTCCTTATTTACTTGAAGATTTTCCCTTATAATAGTTGCATGTATAGCAAATGCCCGTTGTCTACACTTTTTAACACATTCTTGTGTATCGGCCTTTTTCTTCTCTACATTGGTGTTTTCATATGTTTGTCATCTTTGAACTTGTTATTTAAAAAATAGTTATTGGATGCAATGTTCATTTATGTTGGTGTGAGGCATTCTTGCACAACTTCAACATGAAGATATGCACTCACAAAACCCACTTGGAAATGAAACTACTATGTAGTTGTAGTCTAACAAGTAAGGTGGTTCAATGTAATGCAATGAAGTTCACTAAGAATCTAATGCATTGTATCCACTTGGAAGATACAAAGACATTGTGGGAGAATCATAATTCACCATGATGGAATGTGAAGGGGCATTATGTCGATGTTCATTCAATGTCACGCTTGATGGTTGAACCCCTTTTGTTCTATTCGTCATAACATCTACATACAACCTCCTAATCTAACATGCATT
>Ga0116231_10004799_pt1 | contig 27122 bp, 25 predicted proteins | sample S1TSphgellanicum_2_FD_89695 | JGI IMG/M metagenome (GOLD analysis project Ga0116231, IMG submission 89695) | Host-associated microbial communities from peat moss isolated from Minnesota, USA - S1T2_Fd - Sphagnum magellanicum MG | ecosystem: Host-associated > Plants > Peat moss > Unclassified... | reverse complement strand
GTTCTCCGACGTGTAAAGATACTTTAATTACTTTTCAACCCTGTGTATTAAAATGCTGAGTTTCAGCATTTCATACCCAGATTTAATAAAATTTCCTTACTTTGCGGATACCACTGAAAGAGGCGTTTGGGGGGAGGGGGGAGGAAAGGAGGCCCAAAATAGGGTGAAGACTGGGTGAGTTTCAAGGATTTCTCTTTTATGATAATTCACTTTAGTGGGGCCGTCAGGGGGGGGGGGGGGGAAAGAGTCTTAGAAGCAACAAATAACATAAAGAAGACACTATGTGCAGTGGAAATTGGGCAGCTTGAGGGGGTCACTTTGTGGTCATGAGGGTCACCATTGCAACTACAACAAATGTAAGCAGCATGGTGAACACATTGGCTAAAGTCATGAGAATGTGCACACTTGTCTATACACAACAGTAGTTCCTCTAGTTTGGCGCTTGCAAGCAGCTGCCTTCAGGTCCTTCCTTCTTTTTTTTATCCTTCTCTTTTTCTTTGTAAATATGGAAGAAAAAGGGACACAAGAGAGGGGAACTTGAAGATTAATGTTTTTTTTTGGGTTTTGTTCTCCACATTGTTCCTAATTTGTTCTCTATGTGTTCCTTAATTTTATCTCATATGCTTTTGCCACATGTTCCTTATGTGGTTCCTTAACACCATCCACCAACAAAATCATACCTCCAAATGCACATTTTGCTTGAAGTGAAACAATGGTAAAACTATGAAACATGTGTCTCTCTTGGTGATGATCCATGTCAATAGAGAGACTGTAGTACCTTTTCAGGTTCAGCACTTGGGTGCCAATTTTTATTTTTATTTTTTTCAAAAATCCCATTTTGACAATAAAAAATTAATAATTTATGAAATATTGGCAATAAATAAATATAGGGGAGCTTCTTTGGAAGGTTTTCTAAACTCTAAATCTATATCATAATAATGAGACCTTTAACAACAATTTCTCTTGCTTCTTCTTTTTGCAAATTTGGGGATACCATAAATGTTCCACCAAATTATAAGATAGAGAAATGTTGTTAATTATTGGATACTCGTTCTCCAATGGTGGATTGGACTGAAGTAAAAATTAAAAATTAAATAAGAATTTTTTTTAAAAAACCCTCTTGAGTGCTCATCAAATTTTTGCATTTTTTTTTGTTCTTTGTAATTTCCTTAAATTTTGACATTTCAAAACAATAATTTCTAAAAACATTGGCATTTCAAGAAATAATTTAATTATTGTCGAACCTGAAAAGGAATTACTATAGATGGAAAGAGAAAAAGTTGATAAAGTAATCCCAATAAAAATATGTTTTAAAAAACCAAGATGTGTCTCTTCCTATCCTTCCACAAGCAAATTTGCTACCATATGTGAACATCCCATTCCATTTTTCAATTATATCATGTTCCTCGGTACGTAGTCAAGCCTTAAACTCTCAACTTTTTAGGTTAAAATTTGGCTGCTATTTCTAGCTCCAATTTTTTAACCTGACCTACCAGTCATTGCCTACTCTAGACCATGGAACACAAATGGGTCAAACCCAAGTCCTTCAATTTGAAGGGTGCACACTTGGCCCTAGATTATGGAGTGCCAAAAGGGCCATACTTTTACCAAAGGAACATACCTCATTGCCTCATAGAATATTCCATTAGCCAGGGCAAAATTTCACTAGCATAAGGTAGATTCTTTTTTTTGCCTAGAGCCCTCAACTTCAAAGCCTAGCATGGTGGTTTTTATTCCAAGCATAGGGTTTGGACCCATACAAGTGCATTCACACCTAACGGCTTACAATTGGGTGTGAATGCACTTGAATGCTCTTGTCATTTGAGTTATATTAAACATGTGAACTTGCATAGGTTTAAACCCCATGCCTTGAATCAAAAAAATTGTGCTAAAAATCAAAAACCCCATGCTAGGGAATCAAAAACTTGTGCTCCAAATCAAATACCTTGGGCTAGGGGATCAAAAACCCTAGGCTAGGGATCGAATAGCTTGTGCTATTGGCTTTGAAATCACAAGCTTTGAAACAAAAAAAGAATCGGCCACATGTTGAATGGAATTAATTTTGTGCTAATGAAGTCTTCCTTGAAGCAAGAGGTATGATAAAAGCATGACCCTTTTGGTATTCCATACTAGCCACCTTATTAACCATACATTTCAATAGGAAGGATTGGATTGAGATTTGTCTATTTCAAGTTCAAATTTTCACATACAAACTTTGCATGCCAATTTCAAAACTTTTTGAAGGAACCTTATTTTCTTGAGTGCCTTTTGGATTGATGGATTCATTGGGTTCTTTGTCCTTTCATTTGAAGGACTAACTTTTTATTAAAACTATGTGAAAGTGGTTTTGGTTAGGGTTTTGAAAAAGTGTTGCACTAACTTTTGGCTAAAGGAGTCCATCTATGACATCAAAATTAAAAAGGATTTAGAAATTATGTTTCGTGTGAAAGAAAGAAGGTTTGTTGTTTGTTGTTTTTTTTGTTTACAAATGTATGTGATGTCAAATGTTGTTGCACGTGAGATGACTATGAAATTAATGATGCATGAAAAGCTATAGATGTGATGTCTATGGAATGAATTCATTACTTCTTCAACTAAGAGGTGCACTTTTGGCATTTGCAATTTGTTCAATGAAAATTCTTTTTAATCCTAGTGTGTTTTGTTTTCTATGGATTAAAATGTGATGTGTTGAGCATACATTGTAAGTGGATTAAAAATTGTGATCTTCCATTGCACAAAGCTTTGAAGTTCATCTACAAAATGTATGAACATAAACAATAGTATGGCATGGATTTTTCATGGTCCAAGTACAAGTGTTTTCAAGTTAAAAAAATCTATTGTGCAATGTAGTCAAAACTAAAGGATATAAAATTAGAATGCAAAAAATAAAAATTTGTGCAAAAGTAGTGTCATGCATTTTGTCCATTTAAGGACTGAATGATGTGGGTGGGAAATACATCAATAATAGTGTTCTAATAAAGTTATAGATGTTAAAATCCAAGACATGCAAATGAAATTAAATACAAGAAACAAGCTTTGAAGTTTTGATAGGAATATTATTAAAGTGAGATTGACAAATGTTGAGTGAAAAAAAAGTTTTTTTTTCAATGCACATACAAAAAGAATATGTAGCGATCCTAGTTGTCATAACCCTAGCCTTGGGCTCGCGACCAAGGCAAAGGCTTACAAAGATGTGGGCCTAGAGTGAAGCACGAGAGTCACATTTCGTGCTCCTGAAAGTGTAGGAGAGTGTGAAGGAATGAACCCTCACACTACCAAGTGAGCTGCCATTTTGGGAATTAGAATCCTGATGGATTCTCAAATTTTCAGATGGCGATTACAGCAGTCAAAACTCATTGGATTGAAAATTTCTTTATATCATTACAAACTTCTTGGAACGTAAATGTTTAAAATGGGTTCGCATGGCCCATTTGGGCACTTAAAACATAAGTTATGGCCAAAAGAAGGGTCGAGAGTCACATTGTCAATTTGACTTTTGACCACTAAAAGTTAAGAATTGCCCAAATTTATTTGCGTTCAGGTGGTGTGCCACATAATCTTAATTTCAAGGATTTCAGGACTTCCAACTTGGGAGTCCCTGAACAAAATGACATTTGGGTGTAGGACCCATGGCTAGGCATAGAAAATATTATAAGGGGGAAGGTGGTGGCTTCCCCCAAGTCTGGGCCGTGGTGAGTCTTGTGAATCCGTGTTTGCCCGTGGTTTGTCCGTGCACCAAAAGTGCTTCGACTATGCACTAACAAACTTGTTGTTTGGTTTGTGTAAGGTCGTGTGAATAATTGACTCGCTTATCATTCGTCCTAGTCCCCATCCCGGAGCTCCAACGCGCCCTTCTACCCCCAAAGTGTTGCGAGCCAAAAAGTGTGCCCCATCTCTTTATCCTTCCGATGTTTTCACCTTAAACTCACATTTGAGTCTATCAAAGAATTTGGGTGTGTGTCATTAGCCTTGGGCTCGCAACCAAAGTAAGGGCTTGCAAAGGTGTGGACCAAAAGTGAAGCCTGGGAGTCACATTTCATGCTACCAAAAGTGTACGAGAGTGAAGGAATGAACCCACACTCCCAAGTGGGCTCCCACTTTGGGATTTTTGAATTTTCAGAGAATAATTTCAAGGGTCAAAACTCATTGGATTGAAAAGTTCTTTATATCATTGAAAACCTCTTGAAACATAGATGTCTAAAATGGGCTTGTATGACCCATTTGAGTATTTAAAACACAAGTTATGGCCAAAAGAAAGGTCAGGAGTCAAATTGCCAATTTGACTCTCGACCACTAAAAGTCAAGAATCGCCCTGATTTACTTGTGATCAGGTGACGTGGCATATATCTTTGGAAAGATCTCAACAAAGGCTATAACTTTTGTTTTAGAACTCACTTCAATCGAAGGTTTGAATAAAAAGTTATGGATTTCCAAAGTTACAAAAGTCCCAATTTTGGGAATTTCAGGACTCCCAACTTTAGAATCCCGGGACAAAATGACATTTGAGTGCAACCCCTTTGGCTAGGCACAAAGAATACTATAAGGGGGAAGGTGATGGCTTGCCCCAAGTCTGGGCCGTGATGAGTTTTATGAGTCTGTGTATGTTCGTGACTCGTTCGTGCACCAAAAGTGTTCCAACTACACACTAACCAACTTGTTGTTTGGTTTGTGCAAGTTCGTGTGAATAATTGACCTGCTTGTCACTCATCCTAGTCCCCATTTTGAAACTCCAATGTTCCCTTCTATCCTGGAAATGCTGTGAACTAAAAAGTGTACCCCAACTCCTTCTTTTGTTATTTTACCTTGGACTCACAATTGTGCTTATCAAGAAATTTGGGGGTGCGTCAAACTATGTCAAAGCTTATGGGATCTTCTATGTTTTTATGTGTTGATTGACAAATTACATTGGAAATTTAAGTGGTTATGAATGATTTTATGGGGGTTATTATGGGCATATTATGTGCTAAAGGTCAAAAGTAACATTGTGATATAATCGCATTTGAGTGGCATGGTTTAAATGAAAGTATGGTAAAAATAAAGAATGGGCTAATTTATACAAGTTAATGTTTGATCCTAATTGCCATCTCCAACTAAATTTGAACATATGATGCCCCATATTCTTTGTAACATATATTCTTATTTATATTTTGTTACATTATGCTTGGACACAAGAATGGAAATGGGTTTGGTCCTTAGCTCCTAAAGTGAAAAAGAGAGTGAAAACTTGGGGATGAAACTAAACAAATTTTTTAATGCGACTCACAATCATGTCAAATTAAACAAACCAAGAAAAGAAGGTTGTATAATGTAATTTGGAGCCAAAATGGTGCACATATTAGCAATTGGTAATTCACATTTACAAGACACACCATAGTTGAAATTAGGAAGAACCCACCATTCTCCTCCTTGGAATATATTTTATAGATGGTAGTAAGGGTTACATTGAACTAGCAATTTCTCTTGAAACTCATGGGTATGAATCCCAATATGGTCAAGTTATAAAACCCATTACTATACATGTTCATAACTTCTTCATATGAACATTGAATCAAAAGTTTTCAAAAGGAAAATTATAACCTTTAAAGTTTTATTTTTCAAAAAATGCATTAATCTCTTCCATTAAAGTTGATTTTACCCTTCAAATCATTGAATAAATGGGTAGGAATCAATTTGGTGATTTGATTATTGACCTTTTAAAAAGCCATAACTCTTCTTACAAATCTTTCTTTCTTCAATGTTAATATTTTACTTTTGCAATGTTTTCCAATGGTTTAAAGAGCGCCCAATTTGGACAAGTTTTGATCATTTATACCTTGGTCCAAAGTTGTAAAATACAATAGGATTCCAAATTCCCAAAAGTGAAAATGGATTTGGGACTTTTGGGGACTTTTTTCTTGCATTCCCACATACTTCCCTCTTAGATGGGGAATGTGTTGGAATGTCTACCTTCCCTTGGATTGATCTAAACTTGTTTCCTTCACATTATCTTAACTTTGGTTGAAAGTGTTAATCAAAAGCCCAAAGTTTTGTTGCAATATGCATGAATTTAGTGCAAAAAGAATTATTAGATTTTTATGATCACATTTATTTTATTGAAACACTAGAAACACATGCATTTCTTACAAACCTTGATTAACACAAGTTTATCAAATAGTATCCATGGTAAAAAATCTCCTTAATTCCAATTCATTAGTCCAAAAATAGGGCATAATTCACTAACCTAAATCATTATGGGATCTTAAAAATCAAATAGGTTCATTTTACCCTAATGATTTCATTTGCCTATAGTTATGTCATTATAAAGTCATTATGTAATTATCATGTTTACCCCAAGTTATTTCAAATTATTTTACCTTACGTTAATTTTTGTTATGATTAATTATTTCACCTTGAATTATTCCAACTTAATTTATTTTTAGTTCAAGGCTATGGCAACTTAGATTATTTTGGGTTATTTTGAATTATTCTAATATAATTCATTACAAATTATTATAAATTACTTTACCTTCTGCTATTATAGGATATTTGACACTTGACTATTAAACACATTATTCTACTTAGGCTATTCTCAATTATTCTAAGCTATTCCACCTTATGGTATTCTATGTTGTTTTATCTTAAGTTATTTTTCATATTATTGGCTACTCTACACTATTTCACCTTATTTTATTTTAAGTTATTGTATCTTATATTATTATCAACTATTGTAAAATATTCCACCTTAAGTTATTATAATCTAATACTTTAATTTAATATAACCTACAACAACTTAAGGTTACATAAACTAAATAACCTATGGTAAAATAACTTAAGATGGAATGGTCAAAAATAACCTTCAATAATTTAGAATGTTCGAAAATATTTTAAAGTATAATAGCCTAGAATAACCTAAGGTGGAATAGTTTAGAAAAAACCAAAAATAGCTTAAAGTAAACTAACCTAATATAATTGAAGGTGGACTAAACTATAATAGCTAAAAATATCTTAAGGTAGAATAGCCTAACATATTGTAAAATGGAATAACTAAAAATCTATTAAAATATTTTAAAGTGGAATAAACTTAAATAGCTAGGAATAACACACTATGGTAAAATAATTTTAAATGACATAAGGTGGAATAATTTATAATGATCTAAATATCCTAAGGTAGAATAATGTAAAATAACATAAGGTGGAATAATTTAAAATAGCCTAAGTTGAAAAAGCCTAAAACATCCAATGATAACCAAAGGTAAAATAAACTAAGGTGGAAAAACCTAAAATAACCAAAACTATTTTTAAATAAAATAAAATAAAATATTTTATGGTGGAATATATGAAAATAGGTTTAAATAACTTAAGATGGAATAATATAAAATAACTGAAAATAGCCTAAAGTAGTATAACCTAGAATAACCTAGGATAAATAACTTAAAATAGTTTAAAATAACATGAAATAACCCAAGGTAAAATAATTGAAAATTGCCTAGGGTAATATCATCTAAAATATCCTAATGTAGAAACTTGAAACATTTTTAAAATTTCCCAATAAGAAAGAAAAAGAATGTTGTGAGAGCTTTGGGATGGGACTAAGGTGAACTTTTCAAGTTATACTTTTAATCATATCAAATCTCAAAAACCAAATGAGACAATGGTTAATGCATTTGGAATCAATTTGGGTGCATGGATGAGCTACAAGTTCACAAGAATTGAAAAGAGTAGAAAAGGAATTCCTTATAATATATGTTATAGCTTCCACCACATCTACATCAACGTTGCAAAATTGGGAGTTACAAAAATGTGGGAGTCCCAACTTTTGTCAAGTTATGATTATCAAACCTTCAAGACCTCATAACTTTTTCAAATGGGTATCCAAATTTAATAATCTAAAAGTTTATCTTATATCGAACTTGAGAAAATTTTTCCAATGTCATATCAAAGCTTTTCAATGGGAACTTGATTTGACCCTTGAACTCACCATTTCAATAGTTGTGAAACATTTTCAACGTCGTGACCTTAATGTGAATGCATCATCGACTTTCAAGTTGGGTAACAAAATGTATTTTCAATGGTGAAAAATAACATTGAGTTGAACAATGAACCAAAACATGGAATGAATGCAAAAATGTTCAAACACTCTCACATAAACTTGATCAAGGTTTGGGAGACCAAACCTTATCCAAATTGGGCCTTCTTTAAACCATTGGAAAGGTCTTGAATAATTATATTAAAAAATGGGGTTGCATTCCTAAAACAAATATATGTAAGATAAATTAAACATCCATTTGAAGGGTTAGGAATCAAGTTACCGAATTAAAAGACTTAAATGACATTTTAAGAGTTCAAATAAAATCTAATTCAAAATATTCATATGATGTTGAAAAACTATTTCTTAAGGCTACAAGATAAATCGTTATATTCTTGAAATTGGATATCATTTGACAAATTTATGACATTGCAAAAAAATCAAGACAAGTCAAATCATGGTAAAAGAAACCAACATTACCATAACCAATATCTATTTGACATGTTTGCAAGTTTAATACATAAAATTAATGTTGAAAATGTGTGTTATATTTTTTATATGCTAGTAAAAAGGTCCAAACATATGGCCCAACAATTGCTTCCAAACTTGATGTGCACAAGGTTGTCACAACATCCAAACGTTTGTCACAATGTAATACATTAGTCTTGACATAGATGCAATCCAATGTCATGTTAGAAAAGGGCCAACCTAGGTCAAAATGAAATCAGGCTACCCAAAAAAAAATTAGGGGTGACTATAAATTGTGTCATTTAGTTGCCTTAAACCTTGTGATGATCAAAACTACTTTCAATCACCATAGTTTTCCGACAACCAAAATGCTTTTGGCTAATGACCAAAAAAACATTTCAAGTAGAATTTTATTTATTTTTGAGTATTAACCAAATGTTTTTGGGTAGAAACTGAAAAAATTCAATTGCTAGATCAATTGTGGAGACTGAACCTTGGCCCATCGAATGGTTAAATTTTTTGGGCTATGATTCAAACAACAATTAAATTTTTTTCCATCAATGGATCAATCATGGAGATCAAGCCACTCTTGATTGGAAGACTAAATTTTTTGGGTGGTGCCCAAATGTTCCTTGGGCAGAAATTTTAAAAAATTGGGTGATGACCAAAAAATTGTAGTCACGTGATTTGGCAACCAAATGTTTTTGGTCATCATCCATTGTGGCAATTGAAATTTTTTGGTCACCTAATTTAGTGATAAGAAAATTTTTGATTGCCAAAAGAAATGGTTGACATTTGAATGTGTCTAGATCGATGGATGAAATTTGACGACGAACATAATTTTGGTTCATTACATCAGTTTTGACAACCTTGAATGCAAAATTGCTAGATATGGAAATAATTTGACACAACTAATTACTACTATTCAAAAAATATGAATAAAATAAGAACATTGTGAAAAGGAATAGAAAAGGTCACCCATTGATGGTAATTATGTTTTGCAACATTATTACCACCTAACAAGGGGAACATTATTGTCATATGTCCACATTGAAAAACATAAAAAAAAATTCCAAAAGGATAAAATATAGTAGTTAATTAAAGGTCTAATGGTAATTATACTATAACAAAATTGTTACCACCTAGTACCTAGAGGTATTGTCCCAAAAAGAAACAGAAACAACACACTTGAATAACTTCTTGTTATTATGATACCTCTTCCATGTGATTGTCAAGTTGGTGGTAGAGTACTTCCATGGTCTTCCACTTTTGCTACTTCCCATATTATCTTCTAATTAAATATTAAGTACACACATGTAAAACAACCCTTGGAGGTGTTCACAAAAAACCATACTTTCATTATTTTTCCAAAACTCCAAATACAAAAGAAATAAGCATTTATTTATCCCATTCTAGTACAAAGGAGTGAATAATGTATAACAAAATCAAGGACATTGAGGAATGCCCCTCCCCTTTTTCCTTTATCTTCCAAACCACCCGCTATTTTCCTCCCTACAAATTAACTAAATTCCCCAAATCAACACCTTTTAAGTCTTACTTTTAATGTTAACTAATTGGCCAACTAACAAATCTAAAACTAATTAGAATAAGTTAATTTGACTTTCCATTACTACCTATTAGAAAACTAGCTAAAGTAGTTGGCATCACCTCATAAGTTAGTGAAGGTAGTAGGTAAACATGTACTACCAAAAACTTCTTAAATTATCAAGTTGCCTTATTAGCATTACTAAGTAATAGGGTTTTACCTTTTAACAATCCTTTTTCTAATATATCAATCTAACATTTAAATAAATGTAAAATTAATCCAATGGATATATATATTACATTGCAGAACAATGTAAAAATCTTACCTTAACATTGTTTAAACATTGTTATTTAACACTTTTCTAAGACTTGTTTGACTACTCTTGTATTACCACATCAAATTAGACTAGGATTAGTCACAACAACTTAAAAAGGAATTGGTGTTCCTATTGCCATGATTTGACACATGGTCTTTCATTTTTGTGGTCTCCACTTATGAGATTCAAGAAAAATAACCAGTTTGATGTAATCCCTATTGAGAGCTACATAGTATATTACAAAGAAAAAAATGGTGATTCTTCCCAAATTCAAGATGTGGTGAATCTTGTGATTTTGTTTTAGCCTATGGCCTTTGTGCATGCACCATTTTGGTCCCAAAATGCATTAACCACCCTCATAATTGGTTTATATAGTTTGATATGTTGGTGAGTTAACTTTATAAACTCATCATAATGCCATGATGGTGCCCCCACAAGCCCCTCTTGTACTCCCAATGCATGAAGATCAGGAGCGTGCTCAAAGGTTTCATTTTTTTTTTCCATTATTTAATGTATCAAAAAGTTTATTATAATATTGTTTGGTAAGCATCAGGGGGCATGTCATTGATAATTTCATTCTCAAATTCCAACCTTTCAAACTCTCATAACATTCTCATAGCATGTCCACTTTGGGAATGTAATATTACAATAATTATTCCAAATGTAATAGTCATCAAGATCTTTCAAACAATTTAATGAACACTTGATTTGGACATGATTTGGGACACCCTGTGACTTTCAACTCCCAAAGTGGGAATCCGTTTTGAAGCCTTAAGGATAGTATCTTGCACATCCAATATACATGTCTTTTTTTCATAAAGAATGCATTTAGAGACCAACCATGCCTTGGACTCAATATTTTGGCCCTTGTCTTTTATCTTGTTTCCCACTTGTTTTAACCTTGGTCACAAGCCCAAGGTTACGATCATGACATTGACCTAACACATTTCTTAATTTCTTAGTACACACATAAAAAGGAGAAGGGCATACATTTTGTAAGATTTGAGTGCACACACCCCCTACTTGTTGGAGGTTGGGGCCAAGAGGATTGGGGTTGACATGATGCTCCACGTGCCTTATAAGTGATGAAACTACATACTTGACCACCCAACTATGGTTATTGAAACCTAATTTACATCACAAATAAGACATAAGGAATCAAAAGTTATTAAGGTCCCTAGTGCATTTGGTCATGGCAAATGGACAAATGAGTTGTCATCCTAGAAGAAGCAATGGATATGGAAAGAAAGAATTATTATTTTTAAAAAAACAAACAAGCTATGAAACATACCCCTAACCCCACTTTCATATCATCCAAATGGCAAGACAAGATTCAAGAAAGTGGGCTCACCATGTGTGCTAATAGATTAAAAAGTTGCAAAAAATTGTTGCTTGGACTCTAGCTATGCACAAATGTGGATCATCTATTACATTACAACAACTTAAAATGGAAATGGAAAAACTTACTCAAATTAGATTTACACCATTTCAAAATGAAGTACCTTTAAATAGTTTAATCATAGACACCCTAAATTGAATATTTGCTTTTCAAAAGGACTTGAAGATTTGATTAACTTGTGTTACCACTCATTCTACCCAAACCTGCAAGTAGTCAACATTTAATACAATTTTAATGCATATCACATTTAGAACATAGATGAAATAGAAATTCAAATAGGTTGACAATCAAGGTTCAAGTTTCAAGCATCTAAGGTTTGCATCTAATTTACAACACCATCCCCAAGTCTTGACAATGGACATTGATTGTGAATTGTGTTGTTAATGTAACATGCAATTTTTTGTTAATCTTCTGTATTTTAAAGGTGAAAGATTATGATCATTACATTAAACTTTGCAATCTAGTAACGTGCATGGCCATGCAAAAAAAGGCTTGGTTGTTCATTTTTTTTAATTTTAAAAATTCATTTGTTTCTTTGAGAGATTTGTACCAAGTGGCATTTCTCAATCCAACCAGCATCATTTGATTTTGCATGGGCATGATTCACATGCTATTTTAAAGCAATAGGGTATATACAATAGTTTAGATTAAACACGATCACATTGCTTTCACATAGTTCACATGTCTCTCAACCTTTAAATGTATATTATTTCAAGCCCTTCAAAACAACATGTAAAAAGGTATGAAATGGTGTTATGGTATTAAAAAATTTACATCAAATCAAACAAAATCACATTGGCTATAGGGTAAACAAAGCTTTGAATTAATCATTATCCATTTACGAAACATTAAATCATAATTTAAGGTGACAAGAGTTTAACCACTAAACCTAAAGCTGTGTGGATGACAAGATTTGACCGAATGAAATGAACAAATAATAGCAATGAAAATGAAGAAGATTACATATTAGATGAAGAAGCTAGTGGTAGTCAACAATGGGGAAACTAATTTTTGACACAAAAGTTTTATTGAATATAATAACCATAATTAAATATGTAGAAATTGAAGATGGTGCCAATTGCCTTCTTTTAGCATTAATGTGATGTGGACACGCCAAGGAGCCTTATTGTCACAAAAGTACAATTAAAAAAGATACATGAGCTAATAGTTAGCTTAAATGAACCTATTTTTGAACTATAATAGGAATTTTAAAGCTTTTTGAATTTGATTTAAGAATCTTTGTCATTTACCAACTTATTGTTGTTGCCACATCTACCTACAAAGGGAAGCTAGGGGCAAAAAACCATTAATAAACCATTTATATTCATGTGTTGTAACATATGATGAGTAATTACATACCTTGTAACAAAAAGTCATGGAGAAGGAAACAACATAAAGAAATCTGAGAACGTAAACATAAAGAAAAGGAGGAAAAATGGGTTTGACAAATATTTGATTCCTTCATTGTGACCTTAAGCAAGCAATTCAAATCTATGCAAATTAACAAAATGTGCAAGAGCAAACTTCATATCAATCTTGTCTACAATCATAGTTAAGGAGGCAAGTGATCAATTTCACTCTAATTTTCAAGTAGGTTTATGAGCTCACCTTCCAAGGTATAGAATTGTGAACTTTGGCATCATGTTAAAAGTTCAAAAATTGGTCAAGCAAAGGATACCAACCAAAATGCAAGTGGTGATGTGTGTTGCAATAAAGTTTTTATTGACCTTCTTGCAATTAATAAAGTGAAAGGGACAAGGGGAAGGGGGGTGTCAAGGGAAAAACACAATCAAAACTAAGAGAACATAAACACAATTGAAATTAGGAAGAGGATGAACATGACAAGGAGACACACAAACATGAACAAGAAGACCATGAATAAAACTAGGAAAAGAACACGAATAGGAAGAGAAAAAAACACAATTAGGACTAAGAAGAAGTAGGACTAAAAGAAATATGAACATAATCAAAATGAGAGATCACAAATAAAATTAAAATTAACACAACCAATAAGAACATTAACACATTCATGATCAATAAAAGAACAAAACTAGGACCACAAAAAATTGACACAATTAAGAAGAACTCAAACCCAATTAGCAATGGGGAAGATCACCAACACTTGTAACACATTTAATGAGCATGAACACAATTAAATGGTGGGAGCCTAAAAACAATTAGGATGAAGAAAAATATAAATATGATAAAAAGGGGAGGAACACCTATATTTACAATAGAAAAATGAGCATGAACATTATCAAAATGTGAAAAACACCTTAATACCACCAATTGAACATTGTGAGCATGATTTGAAAGGCAGGACTCTAAACATGAATAAAAAGAAAGGAAACTAAACACGAGTAGAAATGGAGGAGACTGAACACAAGTACAAGGCTACAAGGGAGCTCACGATCAATAAAAAAAAGGGAAAAAAAAAAGGAACAAGCATGAGGAGAATGGAAAGAATTCAAGACAACTAGTAATATATCACTAATAAGATGACAATGCCAATTCTCATTCAAATTTTTAATTTCTTGAAACCCTAGTGTCCCCCATGACCATAGATCACTAAATCCCATTTTTTAGATGGATCTAGGTTTCATGAACAACACAAATGTTAATATATAAAGTCAATTAGTTTTCACATTGATCCATTTTGTTAATAATAGTGACATTGTCCATCTATTAAATTTAGATTTTTTCCAATTATAAAATGTAAAGTGTATAAGGATAAAGTGCCAAATCCAGAAGAGATTTTTTTTCCAAGTGAGGGTACTCCTCTACTTTTGGGGGCCATTTCATAGGAGGTGCCTTAATATAAAGATTATGTGTAAGGTAAAACCTTAAAGTGCAAGCATTCTCAAAATAAGGGGCCTAAGATGAGCTAATAGTTGAGTTCAGCCTTGCATTTTGGAAATATCTCACCCTAGGGTTTACCTATGGCAGAGCATGACACAAAAGTTATCACAAACCTAAACATAAGTACGAAGCATAGGAGAGGAAGGGCTCTTACAACTACTAACAAGTGTAACTTCTCTAATGCATACTAAAGAATAGGCATAATATCTCTCTTAAATTGTAAGAAATACATTCCACAATATAAGGTGCCCTCCAAATACACTAAAAATTCTCTCCAAATGTTTTATGAGTGCAAATTATGCTACAAATAATTATTTGGTTCCTCCCCAACCTTCACTTCCCTCAAATCAGCATTTTTGTCAATATAGCATAAAGCATTCAGGAGAAATTTCTTAGACTATTTGGAGGGCAACTTATATTGGTGAATATCCTTCCTTGAAAAGAGGAAATTATGCTTACATATGGGGTGCAAGATACCTCCCACTCTTAAGGAGTAGGTGTAGGAACCCTCTCTCTCTCTCTCATACACCTGGTGATGAATCTTCATATATTTAAGGCCCCCTTTACACTAGGAGTCAGGGCCAATGTTTAACCCAAATCCAGCATTCCTATTGGTGCAAAAGTTGAAATCAGCCCCAAGGGCTTTACACTAGGAGTCAAGGTTGGCATAGAAAAAAACTTTTCAATCTGCCCCAAGTGTCTAGTAAATGCTGAACATTATGGCCTTCTATTGGCCCCAAGGCTGAAAAAAGGATATCATCAAATTTGGGAGGCCAATTTGCAACCCTTGGGGCCAATGTTCCAGCATTTATTAATATTCTGACATCAATGTTCTAGCATCTATTAGTAACTTGGGGGCCAATTTGCAACCCAAAAATGCTCAAAGTTGGCCCCAAGTTTTTTTTGACCCCTGACTCCTAGTGTTAAAGCAAGCCTAAGTTCACGATAACAATTTGTCTCATGCTCTATGTTGGGTGTATAGCCCATTGAGTAGGAGACATTCGCAAAGTGCCCAAAATGCGGGTCAAAATGCTAGACTCTACTAGAACCCTGTTTTAGGCCCCTTATTTTGGAAATGCGCCTGACCTTGGTGGGGATTTACCCTGAAAAGTGACAGAACCTGCACTCAAAATCCAGATGTGGGGTTAGTTTCCAAGCTGGGGTGGTGATGATAATAGAGAAATCCATAAATCCATCCTGTCTTCACCCTGTCTTTGGTCCTCCTTGCACCCCCCTAACCCCTCTTTCAGTGGTATCTGCAAAGTAAGGAAATTTGGCAGGCTTTTCATGAATCTCACCCGGTTTATGACCAAACTCAGGGTTTTCACTCTGTTTTTTCATTACTTTACAGATAACTCTAATGAGTGGTAGAAGGTTTTTCCTGGGTGAAAGAACTGTAGTATTATTGCAAGGGGGGCAAAACTGGAAGGAATTTCATTTCCATGTGGCAAATCTCTATGTGTGATAGATAGAACTAGTGGGTACCCGTGACCTTCGGACACTGAGATGGCTGTGATAGATAGAATGTGGGACCCAAAGAGCAATGTAATATGTAGTTGTACTCGGCTTTCTTTCGAGCCTCTACATCACATCATCTTGGAGAGCCAAAGTAAGTCTTGTTGAAAGTGAAGAGTCGAGAAACACAGATGAGCCTTCTCATCTATCACCATATATGACCCCCAAAAAAAAAAGCAAGTCAATTCGGAGTTCTCATTTTTTTTTAAAAAAAAAGTTGTGATGCAATGGTGTCAACATAACATGCTCCCCAAACATGCCAGCTTCCACTTGCCGTAGTTGTAACCCTTACTTACTGTACCCCCTTTAGAAAACTAGGAACTCTTCTCTCGTCTGTTGTGGGTTCCATGGTGGGGACCCAAAGGCTTGTGAGAGGAAGTTGGCTTGACATGGTGAGAGATTTTGACACCTAGTTTGAGCTAACTTGCTGTCCTGGGAAATTCTCCCTTTTTCTTATTCCTTTGTACATTCTTTCCAAATCTTTGGTGCCTTCTGAATAAAGTTTTGCAGGGTTGCATCAAGTTGGGTCCTCTGTCCTTGAACTTGTCTAATAAAGCAAGATTTGGTTGAGAGTGGTTCTAGAAAATTTGTAATTGGAATGTTCCAGCAGCCAGCAATGCACCATCCATTGGAAGCCTGTTATAAGTCAGTGTGGATGAGCCTTTTTTCTGCTGGCTATGTGTAGCCATTTAAAGCAAAATGAAAAGCAAAAAAGTGCTAAAATCAAGTAAGTTTTTTGAGATTTTCAATAGCCAGGATTCAATCAAAATTATGAAAAAATTTCAGGTAGCCAAAAATATGAAAGGATGTTTTCAAAAAAAATATTTTCATGTTTATTTTGTAATCAAATTTGGCTAAATCTTTCTATGGATTATTGTCACTTTGGCTGCATTAAAAAAACTGACATAAAAAACATTCATGTGCATGAACCATTTTATTTTATTTTTTGGTTTTGTGATGTTGCTAGACTAGCAATCATTAACAACAAGATTTAGCCAGATCTAGCGATAGATTTATTCTTTAAATCCTTCTATGTTGTGGCTACCTACTAGAGCCTATGGTAGAGAAATCTTGTAATTTTTAAAAAAATTATTTGAAAATACAGCAAATACAGGTCATTTTTTCCCCCAAAACAAGCATTTGTTGATGTTGTTGGTCCTTTTTTCTCACAAAATGGTGAAAATTTGTCCAAAAAAAAGTTGGAATGAATTCCAACTGAGTTGATGTCCTCTTTCACTTGGTAACCTATCTAGTGTTTTTTTTTTGGTTTTTTCTCAATTTTGTTATGTAGCCCACAGTAGCTATCATCCACAAGAGGAATTAGTGAACTCAAGGAGCACTGTTAATTCCTCCTGCAACCCCACCCATAAATCTAAAACCACCATGGTTAGTCAGGTGTGAAAATCTAACCCAATAGGAAAGTGTCCCTTGTCCACCCACCATCCATCCTCCCATGGTGTGCTGGTGGCTGTTGGTTCATTCGCAGGGAAATTCACATCTATTGTCACGTCACATTGAGTAAGAACATCTCCAAAGGTGCTCAGTATGTGCCCCTGCAAAATTATTTTTCACATCCAAATTATAGTTTTGTTTACTTTTCTGGAACCCCGCCCATATTACTGAAACTCGGACAGCAAATAGGTGGGGGACTACTAATAGCAAACCACTTGGACCAATCATTATGATGAGCTAATCAGAAACACTGAGAAGCTGTCAGATCATATCTGTTACACACTTTCCTACAGGTGCACATTGTTGTTGCGCCATTTACCAGCTCTTGCAAACTGTGCAATTATGTTGAGCCAAAACTATTTTCCTGAGCAGAACCGGCCATATGTTCATTTTTCTTCCTCCAATTTTACTGTGCTGGATCACATACTGAGCACAGCTGGAGATGCACTAAGAACAATAACATGCATGCAAACTGCAAACCCAGCAACTGTCAACATATAAACCCACCCTCTGTCAAGCATCCTGAACATTATCATCAAAAGTGAGAGAATGTAATTGCTTGTGAGAGTACTTGGATGCAGCAATGCAGTTGAAAATTGTCAAACTGTGAGCAATGAAAATGAAGAAAAAGGGGTCTCTGACATTGAGTTATGGCAAAACTAATTCTTCTTGGCATTTCAAATGCTATGAAATTTCAAATTAAATAGACATGGGTAAATTCATATGTGGTTCCGCAAAAGAGATGAACTTCAAGCCAATCAAAGAAATTAGCTTCCCCAAAGGTCAATCAACCTCAAGGAACTTAAATATTGGGACAAAAGAAAACTAAAACATACAACAAGGGAATCATAAAGAAGTGTTTAAAACATTTCTAAGTCTATATATGGAGGTTGGCCTTACCCTCAGTAAAATTTGTGCCTCACCAAAGGAGGCACCTTATGCCAAACAAGGTGCCAAATAAAATCGCAGCCATCTGTTTTAAAAGCAAAATGCTACCAGTTTTTCACACCAGGTAATGACCAGTGTTGTGCAGTTATTTCAATTCATGAAGAATTGCCAGTTCTGTGGTTTGTTTCAAAATTATTTTGAGAATCAGAGAACCACCGCCAATTCATTGTTCTTTCAAGAAAAAAACATCAGAATCAAAGAACTATGGCTCCCAGTCATTTCAAAACCCTTAAACTGGGACCAGAAGAAATGACTGGGACTATATGAAGCAAGAACAGAGTTACTTTGTTAAATCAACACACAAGTAGCACTTCTTTTTCCTATGCTTTCTATTGCAACATCACCACAAGTGTTCAAAGCTCTGTGCTGGTTTTGGTACCAACACTGACTTGTTTCTCATATGAGTCAGTCCTAACTCCTACTCAAATGCTGGTCTGGTACCCTATGCCCTGATACATATAACATGGGTACATGCATCACATCTATCAATGAATCTCTACGAAGTAGGTATGACCCGAGCAAATATTAGCCTCATACTTGTCTTTATGACTCTGACTTCACAATTAACACACAAGCATTTGGCAAATCCAATCGTAGATCTAGAATTCCAGGTCCAACCTAAATCCACACCAGCTCCTCACATGATTTTACTCCAGTGACAAGAAATTTCAAGGAACTGGTATATATGGGAGATTTTGCATAATCTTTCATATGGTCGTCCCTGAACAATTGATTTTGCATAATCCTTCATATGGTCATCCCTTGACAATTCCATAGAAAATTATTGACACAACAACCTCATTTCCAAGCCTAACTATCTCCCTAATAACTACTGAAATCCTTTCTTAATAACAATCTCCTGTCCATATAACTACCTCACTCCTTTTCCCTATCCACCAACATGGATATGAAAAGGCAAGTGCCCATGATATTTATATTAATTCGAATTAAATTCTATATTGACATAAATAATGATGAACTATTGTACAATGTATGGGAACATAAGAAGAGGAAAAAACAAAGTTGATCCTCACTGATAGTGCACATCAATGCAGAGCCTAAGTTGGTTTTGAGGAATTAAATCTTATTCAGGTTACATCTCTAACAAACTGACATTTTTCTTTGGAATTTTCTCAGGAGTGACAGATATGATGACTTGTAGATGATGATGGAGAGAGATGAGGTTTGTGCTGCTGAAAAAGCAATGGCTAGATTGGCTCACTTGAAGTGGCAGCAAGATTGGCAGCAATTGCTATACGCAATGCAGCCTGGCGCTTTTCTCTCTCACTTCCACATACCAACGTGTGCCACATTTGGTTGCAGTGGTGGCCCTTCTTCCAACAGGAGCCACTGTACAGCTCTTCCACTGATCCACCATCCATGTTGAGCTCTGTCAGCTGTGCAATAGCAGGGTATGTCTCAATGTCCACCAGCAATCTCTTTCCTTGCCCATCCTTGTATCCAATCATCTGGGAAAATTGGGACAGTGGTTTTTGGGAGCACATTAACACAGCATATTAGAGAGTTAATGAGTTGATTCCACTGAGCTTATTTCATTTCTTGATAAAGGTCCCCATTGGCAAAACACACATCATCAGGCCTTCTTTTTTTCCATCAAATCATGTTTAAATGGTCTAAGGCCTAAGAAGCATGAAGAAATATGCATTTCAAACTTTTAAAAACCTGGGATGTAATCATCATCTGGGATTATACCATCTATGGCTCCTGGATTTCTTGAAAAGTGCTGTCTTTAGTAAGCACAGACATCAACATAAGTTTTTTGGATTTCTCAATCCATTGTGCTCTGTAATTCACTGGAATACATCTATCAGATTGCAGAGAAAACTCCACAATAACTGGAACATAAGCTCCACAATAACAGTGACATAACTCCACAATAACGCTTCAGTTCCAGCATAAGCAAAACTAACACAACGAGAATGAGTGTGGTCATAACCCTATGAGTGTCACCCACAAAGTATCAGACCACCACCTTCATGAATAGCAGTGACTAGCTGCCATGACTCCCCAGTGGCTTCAACAGCTCCTGATGGTGGGTGCAGATAAGAATGTAAAACCTGCCCAAATTTGAGGCAAACAGTTACACGATTATCTGAATTCCTGAGTTTCTGTTGCATTTCTTGAAGGAGTGGCAAGACTCAGTCAAGATGTTTGCTACAATGAAGAGACAGAATTCAGGGGAAATACAACAATCTGGGGATCAAGGGCTTATTAAGGCCACAAATTTCTTTGCTTGCCTGTCATTGTTGTGGTCTACACTTCAGTGATCTAGATCTTACACCTTGATTCAGACAACCCAATTCAACAAAGATCAAATCATGATACAGTAATTGGGATGAGTATTTTTGTTGGGGTTTATTTGACAAGGGGGGCTAGAAAGTGGTCTCATTTACCTGTGCAGGCTCATACATTTCTGTGGTGGAGAAAATCTTAGCATGGTCCACCATCTCAATATACCTATCCAGAGACTTGGCAAACAGCTTGTGTGATCGCAATTGCGCTCTAATGGGGACTCCTCTCTTTGTCAATATTGTCCTCCTACAAATCCAGGTAACAGATTAGATAAATGATTCAGACTCTTGAATTGGCACAGTGTCCAAGTGCACCACAAGCTTCTGTTATGTCAATGGAGAAATCAGTCACTCATCATGTAGACAGCAGCTCCTCCAATGATTTGCAGAATCTAGATGCAATCAGATGAACATAATCTGCTGTGAGAACTGCTACAGATCAAGTACTCTTCAAACCATAGAACTGACTTCTAAGTGGCCTCCAAGCAATCAACCAATCACAATATCCATTCCTAAACACAAAATTAGTTGAAGAAGAAGATACCAGCCAAATAGAATACAGATAGAGGTAAGGATTGCCAGTCACCTCATACCCCGCACCACTGCCAGGTGCGCATCACATGTGACACCCACAAACTCAATACGGTATGGTCTTCGCTCCCCAATTTGCTTTGCACTCACATCACCATTGGGAATTAAACATGTGTCTGCACCATCTGGTACTGGTTCCCAGTATCTTTCAACAACAGTTCCATCCTTTTCTTCATGGTACCCAGGGCCCATCCGATAGCATCTGCAAAAGCACATCACACCTTGTGTGCACTAGTTCACACTTCACTCTACACTGTTTATCAAGAGTGTAAATTCTGCTGCTATTTCTGACATCATCACGGCTTGCTTTTCAGGCTTCTGAAATTCATACAGAATTAGTTTGCTTCCAAATGATGTATTAAATACTATACAGACTCTTGTGACTGCACCCACTACTTGACTTACCTACAATCTCAGGTTGGACTTGCGTCGTAGAAAACTCAACAGTGGGACACCAAGTTGACCTTGGGACAGCCTGTCTAGCAGTTTTTGAACAAGGCAACCTACAATCTTCACAAATGAAAGTTGGATCAACTCTAGGGATGATGAAGGGACTTACTCTCAAAGAGAGCTAGAAAACTGATTGGGGGAAGAGAAAGAGTGTACCTACGATGAACATCTCGGACCATGGCGATTGTTTGGAGCACATATGGTTCCCATGACATGGTTCCATCAAAGATAATATCACGTCCTTCATTCAATGCTGCCACCAGCAATGATGATGCTGCATCAGTTGAGAACTGCTGCACCTACATTGCCCCAGACAGCCCATCAACAAGGTCATATGTATTGGTCAGCACATTTCACTCATAATAAATACCATTTCCCTGACAAGAGTTTTTGACTTTTGGGGTGAGCAGTGCCACCCTGCAATTGCTTGCAGCAGTACCACATCACCTCTGTAGCTACTTCTGTCTCTCAAAATTTATGAAACAAGAAGTGACCCAGTCATCTTGTTCAACAATGCCAAACAGGATCAAAGAAATGACCTGACAGACCAGGTCTTGTCACTACATCCATCTCCCAATGGTTCACCCTTTCCTGATCTTGTTCTGCATATTGTCTTACAACGAAGCATAAGCTAAATGGCCAGCAACATCAGTTCAGTAAATCAAGTGTGAACTGCCTTCTGCCACTCTTCACACAAGCAACCGCAGAACTTGGCAGCAAATAGCTACATACCACAACCCACCTCTTATTCAGCAACCGCAAAACTACTGCTGGACAGGTTTTGCACATTCCTGCCCTGATTGGCACCTAGAGCCCCTATACAACCACATGACTTCCCACTCATCCACATATCACATCCATCATTTGGTCTCAATAATCAGATTATCACTTACAAGTTCAGCAGTCCCCACCACATCATCCATTGATTGGAGCGTCTGATATATAACATCTGTCTCCTTGAATGCATCTGCTGCCACAACTACTACCTCACCTGCCACTCCTGACCAGAATGAGCTGTACCAGCCAACCAATAAAGTTTCAACTAAATAAGCCTTGGATAACAGCTTCTTGTCTTTCACAGCAGACTTCACCTCACCAGTGCAAATCAGGATTCTAATGGAGCCATGATCTTTGTGGGCTCCTATTCTTGCCAGATGAGTATCAAAGATTAAGATGTACCTTTTAAGAATCTCCTTGACAACAGTACTCTTTCCAGCACCCATACCACCACCCATGAGAAGTAACACAGGGCTTCGCACTGATGAGTGTGCGGGAACCATGACATTGCCGGCATCTGGGACCAAGGGCTTTGGGTAGGCTATTTTCTTGAGCTCCTCAACCAGTGTTGAGAACTTTCGTTTTGCACTCAAACAATGCAATATTCTCTGGTGCCGCTCCTTTCTGCATCAGCAAATATGTTCAGTATGCACCCACTTTTTGATAGGAATTACCTCACCTCAAACCTGATCAAGTCTTGTACGCAGAAAATGAGGATGGCAAATCTAAGCAAGAGGAACACATAAGCTTGTCCTCAACTTGGAAAAGCTCTGCTGTTACACTTTTTATTTGTTGCCTAGATGCAGGCAACCAAGAGGTGATTTTTTTGCTAAAGACATTCCATATCAGGTGGGTTTATCACTGAATGCATCAACACATTACAATCTGCACATATAAATCACAAAGCCGTATGAATACAATGCAGACATGTGCCTTCTTTCTGATATTTGTTGCTCACTGGGGGTGGGATTGTCCAGGGTTTACCCATTTGTGAGCCAAACAACTTAGAAAGAGCCCATGAGCTTGGAATTATTGGCCAGTACGCAATCTTCGCCAACAAAAGAGACTTAACTGCCTTGGCAAGTACCTGGTAACAGACAGAACAGCTCTGCGAAACTTTTCGTGTAAACTTGAACCATCATCGAGCAGCTGCACCCTCCATGCCCACCACATCAGTGCAAGGACAAAGAATTTCCACTTAATAATCTACTGAGTTATGCCTGCACTTGAAGAAAGCATTCCAGAAGTGTACACAAGAAAGCAGCCTAAGGACAATGGCCTGACAGAGACCACGATAAATGACACTGCAGAAGTAATTGGTTGTGCTGAAAGAGTACTCCTGAAGGCATGCAAAGCAAGCCATGGATGAGACACCTACATGTTCAAGGAGAGCAGAGGCATGATTCCAATGAAAGCTGAAGTAAGCCAGCATGCAGGCATCCAGCTCCTTCAAAAGTTCATGATACAGCCACTTCTCTTCAGACTCATCCTTGCTTGAACCATAGACAAGCATGCAGGCATTCTCACGACTGTCATCAGCTGAGGATTTATCACCCTTTAGATAGTCTTCTGCAACCTTGGCCACATTCTTGGCAGTAGCAATTTTACTATTAAGTTGCAACTGTCGCACTTTGTCATCACACAAACACATATCACAATCTTTTAGACTGACATCAAACTCCCATATAACAACTGGTTAGAATAGAAGGCCACCAAAAAGACCATGGCATCCAACACCTCCAGAAGCCTTGAATTGTACAGTTGAGGGTTTAGGGTTGTTATGCCACGCTTCAAACAAAATCAATGTGCTAAAAGTGTTAGAATGGAAGGATTTCCAAGTTTCTCAGACAAAAATATTTTTTCCTTTTCGTGTTTTCATGCTTCACAACAAAAGTCTATCTCCATGATTTGCACATTCTTGATAAGGTACATGATGTAACAGGACTTCTTCACACATGCTTTGCAGCCGCATTCTTTTTCCTCTCATTTTGACACCATAAGGAGTTAGAGACAGGATTACACAATTTTTTCTCATCATGCAATACACAACTACAATCTCTTCTGCAAATGACAGGAACCTCAGGAGGTTACACTACACTCTATTCCAGGCCAATCTAAGGTTGTCGACTAAGAATGGAAAATATAAATGAATAAATTTTTTTTAAATCTCAAGCTTGCAAGGAGGGCCAGAGAAGTCGGCAACGCAACAGCAATAATCCACAATACTTACCGCGATGGAATGAATCAGATCCGGTTGCTCATTCCGTCATTCCACGGAATTGCCAACAACGACAACAAGCCCAGCCAAAAGACAACGTATATGAGCGGCATAGCCATCGAGCTATGGGTGACACGATCTGAGTCAAGAAGGAGACAGAAGCAGATGAAGAAGAAGGTAAAGGGAAGTATTGCTCACCGACATAATCCCCGAAGGTCTCCACATACGTAATCCCTCCTTCCTGATTGAATTCCAATCGCGGCACCAAGCGTTTCTTCCTGCTATTTGCCAACAAATTACTCATCAACTTCACAATTCCTCCGACGCCCACGATCACTGCTATGACTGCCCGTACTTGCGCCATCTTCTCTCCTCTCCTCTCCTCTCCTCTCCTCTCCTCTCCTTTTCTCTTCTGCTTCTCCTTTTCTCCTCTTCTCTGCTCTCATGAACGACTCCTGTTGGTGGACCAACCGGTTCCCTCGGCGAGGAAAGGCAAGTCCAGTCCAGTGGGCCTTTTGTTATTTGAGGGCACCAAAGTGGGGACGGGGGCCATTCCACCTACGAAGGACTGGATTATGCTGAATTCGTAGCCAGCCACAGCGTGCAGGGTAGCCGCGCACTCAATCCGGTTACTGGCCAATATCCATCCCTCATGAGAATGAAGACGCAAATAACAATTACATGGCTAATGCCACCCAATAGCTAGCCCAAGAATCAAAACCAAATTCAACTAAAAATCAAAATTAAACAACACTAGTTGTATCTTGTGAACTAATAAGCAATCCAAGATTTTCACAAGGGATTGATGTGTAATACGGAATGGGCAAGGCCCAACCCATTATGTTGGTCAAGCCCTTGCCCATTATTTTGGGTAAGGCAACAAGTAAGCATGTTAGGGTGAGCTAGGTGACACACCCACCATAATGTGCAAGGGCAAGGGCAAGGCCATTCCATGGCATTAAGGTCTAGGGTGGCACATTCAACAATTTTAAATAAAAATCATGTTCAACTAACATATTCTAATCACTATAATGAGTGTATGATTATGCCCGCGGCCTTAATGCATAGGGTAAAGCCGCATGGTAGGGGTATTTTCAAAATAAGGGACCTAAGATGACAATGTGATAGCTGAGTCCAACCCCGTATTTTGAGTCCAACCCCACGAGTGAGTGAACTAATCATGGTTAAACATATGTAAATTAGAAAGTTAAGGAGAGCAAGCATGGTTGTTAGGTCTTATACATTACTCCTTAAGAATGAGAAGGATTTTACACATATAACCTTGGATTCACACCAAGGGTTGGTAAGGATATTTTTATTTCATTTAATCCTCTCTTGATTCCAAAGTTAAAATGACTAAAATATAAGGAGTAAATTAATTCTTGTGTTGTTCACACAAAGGGAATAGATAAAATAGTAATATGGGGATTAATTTAACCCTACCTTGAACAGTTCATATTGAAGGGTTTTCCCAACAAGGCCAAAAGTTTGTGCAGATTGGGGAAACTTAGGAATTTTTTTTTGTGTTGCCCAAAAAAACTGGGCATTCTGGAAAATTCTTGAGAAATGTTTTCCAGTAGGCTCAAAAAAAATTGTTAGTTTGAGAATTTTTTCTGCCCAATAATTTTGGGCAGATTATATAGGTTGAAAAAAATCATTTTCGGTCAAAATTTTGGGAACCCAAATAATCTTGATGCTTGAAAAGATTTGGGAGAGTCCTACAGTTTTAAAATTTGTAGGCTGCCAGGGAAGATTATAAAGGTTGAAATTTTTCATTTCTGCTCAAAAATTTTGGGCACTCTAAAACAATCCTGATGCTTGAAATTTTTTGGCCTTTAGGGAATTTGTATGCTGCTCAATAATTTTGGGCACCATATAGTTGAAGAAATTTTTCATTTCTGCCCAAAAAATTTGTGCATTTTAAAAAATACCAACACTCAAAAGGATTTTGGGCAGTTTTGGGGTTTGAAATAATCTTGAATTCAGGTCTGAATTAGGGTTTTGAGGGTCTGAAATGTGGGGCTGAATTAGGGTTTGTAGGGTTTGAAACCATTTTGAATTTAGGTCTGAATTAGGGTTTTGAGAGGTTTGAAATATATCCTTTGGGGAGAGGGGTCTGAAATAGGGTTTTGTGAGTTGGATCAGGGTTTTTTTAGAGGTCTGAATTATGGTTTTCTTATGGTCGAAATAGGGTTTTTTTGGGCTGAAATAAGAGTTTTTTGCATCTTGATGTAGTATTTTTTGGGGATTTGGTTGTAGGCAGATT
>Ga0116231_10004792_pt1 | contig 27141 bp, 25 predicted proteins | sample S1TSphgellanicum_2_FD_89695 | JGI IMG/M metagenome (GOLD analysis project Ga0116231, IMG submission 89695) | Host-associated microbial communities from peat moss isolated from Minnesota, USA - S1T2_Fd - Sphagnum magellanicum MG | ecosystem: Host-associated > Plants > Peat moss > Unclassified... | reverse complement strand
GGTGGCTTCCCCCGAGTCCGGGCCGTGGTGAGTCTTGTGTGTCCAAGTGCCCGTGGCAAGTCCCAACACCAAAGGGTGTCCCGAATGCTAAACTAACCTCGTGTGGTTGGTTTTTTTGGATGCAGATTCACACAAGCTAAACTAGTCCCTCTTCCTAGTCTAATCCCGGGGCTCCCAACTTGACCCTCTACCCCTTTCTAGAGTTGGAAGCCGGGAGCGTGCTATCAAGTTCAACTTTCCGCAACTTGACTTTGTGAAACCCTCAAGTGGGTTTCACCCCGTGACTTGGGAGCGCGTCATGCAGCATCTGCTGTGGTCCTTCCAACAATACCAAATCCTCAAGCTCGGTGTTTCCGAACTCAGATTTGTCATCAACTGGCTCCACCAGTTGAATCCCGCCTTCACGATCCTCGTCTGTGTCAGAGTCGGAGTTTGATGTCATCACATCCATTTGTCCTGTTGCAATGTGTTCACACAAGGATGGTTTTCTGACAATCGTGTCCAATTTTCCATCGAGACGCGTGTTTCCCAGAGTGGCAGCAACCTCCTGCATCAGAGTTTCCGAATTCATCTTCTACATCATGTTGACCATGGTCAGTGGCAATACTTCTACCCTGGTACCTGGTCCACGCCTCACTTGGATCAACCCTCGCTCCACATCAACAACTGCTCCAATTTTGATCAGAAGATCGAGCCCAAGCAGCACATCATAGTTGTCCGTGTCCATTACCATGAAGGTCATGGTGCATTGCACACCTTTGACCTTGATCGGTACTTCATTGATCCGACCAAGTGCTTGCGTAACAACTCCTGATGCGGTCTTGTAAGTTTCGGAACCAGAGACCATAGGCATCAGTCCTAGTTCCCGAACTACTGCAGCCACCATGACAGACATCGACGCTCCAATGTCTACAAGCCCTTCCACCAAATAGTTATTTACCTCCATCGATAAGTGGAGTGTTTTGCTCCTATGTGTTTTGTTGATGTAGATTCGTTTAAACGTTAGAGGTGCTGAAACCATGGACACCTGATTGTTCACAGCTTCTGCATCCTTCTTCTTTCTCGCCACCTTTACTAAATTTTCCACGTGTTCCAATTCTCCTGGAATCATCAGCACTGTTTCCATGGGTGTCATCGAAACCTTTCCTTTGATGAAATGGGACAAAATTTTCGACCTGATAGAATTCTCTCGATTCATCCCTGTGTTTTCTCCTTCAGCCTCGGAAGATGGCCCAGCACCTGCCGATGCCCTTTCAACATGCATTCTTCTCCTGGGTACCCGAATGTATGAGAATACATTCTCATTTCCACACAGCTTGTTGAGTTGCTGCAGAGTTGCTTCCTCGTCATTCAGCAATACTTCCAAGAAGTTTGCTGCTCCAAAATGTGGCTTCCCATCTTTGGGCTTTTTCCAACACCTGTCCTCTGAGTGTCCCAAACCCGAACAAAAGGAGCATTTTATCCCACAATTTTCTGTCCTATGAGACATTCCACATTTGGCGCATTTTGGTCGTGGTTCATTCAGTCTCGAACATGCAGTGGCTATATGGTCTCCTCCCTTACAGATCTGGCACCCTCCAAACATGGTGGGAGAGGATGATGCGACATGATTCGGCACATTCCCTTTCAAGAAATTAATGAATGTATTGTTAAAAGCAATAACCTGCTTTTCCATCATTGTCTCTGCAATTCCCTCTTCTTGCTCCTCTTTCAGTGGTTCGAATGGAGTTTCTCCAAGCTCACCCAGTACTCTTTCGAGCTCAGTGGCAGCACTCACCAACTCTTCAATATTAGCAAACGTCCTTACCACACACAGCTTTCGAATTTCCGGCCTTAATCTGGCCAAAAAGCCTTCTCTTCTGTTCGGCGTCTTGTATCTTTCCCTTCTGAAACAGTCTATCAAGACGTTCAAAATATTTGTGAACCCTCTCTTTGGGTTTTTGCTTGATGGCATCAAGCTTCATCCTGATGTCATCGGCATCTACATTTCCATATTTATGTATGATCAGAGTCCTCAATTCAGTCCAATCGGCTGCTGCAGGTTGCACCCTCTTGAACCACTCTTTGGCTCTACCCCTCAAATTCAACTTCGCAATCTTGAAAAGCTTGTCCGCATTCAGATCGCGCACCTCAATCGCCATGGTGAGCCTTTCCGCCTAGTCATTGACGTCCTCATGGTCTCTTCCCCAGAACAATTCATCCATCCCCTGGGGACTGGTCATCTTGCAAACATTCAATTTCACACCAAAATTGCAACATGTTCTATTATACACTCGATTCTTATGCAGTTATCGGTGACTAGAGTACTGAACAACTTTATAGTTTACTCTGCTCGTTTTGGACCATGAATACAACAAATGTCATACGATTCAATCTGCAAATTCAGATTGATCTCCTTCTGCTATTGGTCTCAAAGGTGCAAAATTAGATGGAATAATGGAAAAACTTTGTTCATCTGTGGATTCTTGTTGGAACTGCCACTTCCCCTACGAATCGCGCCATATTCTCTAACTGATAACGCAAGCCCTCGATCCACCATGCTCCATCCTGACAAGATGATCTCCAATCTGGAACAAATATTCCACACCAGGAATATAGAATCTGGTGAAATGGTTAGGTGATACAGCAGACTTAGGAACCCAAATGTCTCCTAATCTAGGCACACTATGCTGCCTTTCGGCAAACAAAGGCGTTACTTTACGCAAGGTAGGAGGTATAGTAGTACTGCGTCTGTAACTTTGAGATTGACTCCCATCCCCTCGTTCCATCTCTCACCTTTAACCAAACTTCAACGTGCGTATAGAAACCACTGTGTGCTACTTCTATTACTATATCTCTGACTCGAGCTTCCTCTGGATCTATACCTACAAGCGTCACTACTCCAAAACCCAGCAAACGCAAGACCACCGCTCCTCTCTGTGGTCCCCCTCGAGTAGTCAGATAATCAAACCTATCAACTAATTGTTGTTCATGGACTTCCTGTGTTAATTCTTCTATTCCGACCCCATCTGTACTAGGCGTAGACATGATGCTTCAATTATCATCATTCGCCAGACCTCCACAAGTTCTATCGAAACTATCAAATCGGAACCAGCTTTGATACCAAAAGAGAGGGTGCATAACCAGACAATCAACTTGCCGATCGGGTATGCCTCTGCCTAATCGTGTTTTCAGCGATCCTGACAACAAGCAACCAGCTTCTGATCTTTTCTCGAACACGTCCAATACTCTCCTGCTTATACTCGCGGACCCCCACACAGATGCCACTTATGTTTACAAAAACCAACAGATTATGATCATCGAACATGAGCTTCCATCTTCATTCATACAAGTCCATAGAGTACAAACATTCTGACTCTAGTGCGTTCATCGAAAACAAAGTCCTCGGCTACAACCTTTCTCAGCTACTTTCATAAGCAGTTCACATCTGCCCAGCTAATTGTTGGTACAGTGGAAAATTCAACAACTAGCCTGAGTTGAAAAACCTTCCCTCCCTCTATCTGTGTATTCTGCACTTCTCTACCAAGATCTGCCTTGCCTTCTTTCCCCAAAAGTTGTTCTAATCTTCTCTGCGTTTCTTGCTAGCCACCCAGAATGAGGACCTCCTCCATCGCTTCCCTTCTTCCCACCTCTAAACTGCCTCAACTCATAATTGCCACTCCATCCCTCTCCATAATTCGGCGTTGCCTCAGCCGCGCGTGATCGGCCTCCATGCTCATTCAGTAGTAGCCGCCATTCCTTCATGTACAACATCTCACACACACCTAGAGAGATTTCCATGCACTCCCATGCAATAGTAATGGAAAGGCAGCCGCCACAAAAGAAACAACAAATAACGCAGACTTAACTCCTAAGATCAAGCAGTGTTCACACTGGTGTGGTGACTTAATTTCGTGTTACACTATAATAACATCTAGTAATCTATTTTGAAGGCACACCTTAAGCTAAGTTACTAGTGTTTTTTTAAATTATTAAATTTGTTCTTTAATTAATAATCAAGGATTTTGTCATAAATGTGTCAAGATGAAAAATCCCTTACTTTTGGTCATTCTACAACTGCTTATAATTACCAAATTATTTTAGTTCTCACTTGAATGGGCTTTCTAGTGATATACATAGAGCTAGTCAACATTGGAAAATGCAACAATATATGATTTGAAAGCTACTTGAGTTAAGTGATTTTGTTTTTTCAAACTCTATCTATATCAAATCTTCAATTTTCTTGCCATATTTTGGATTGTGATAACTGGGTTTTTCGGCAAGCCTATTTCCAATCCATTACAATTTTGATTATTAAATTTACTGTTTGATTAATAATGAAGGATTTTGTCAGAAATGTGTCAAGATGCAAGATCCTTTACTTTTGGTCATCTTGAAATTCCTTATAAATAAATTGTTTCAATCTCACTTGAATGGCTTTTCAGTGATTTACATAGAGTTGGTCAACATTGGAATTGCAACAATGTGTTTTGAAAGTGGCTTGAGTTAAGTGGTTCTATTTTTCTAAACTTTGTCTTCAATTTTCTTGCCATATTTTAAATTGTAATAATTGGGTTCTTGAGCAAGCCTATTTCCATTACAATTTTGATTATTAGATTTGTTATTTGATTATTAATGAAAGATTTTGTCAATTGGGTCAAGATGCAAGATCCCTTACTTTTGGTCATCCTGTAACTATTTGTAAATAAATTATGTTAGTTCTCATTTGAGTGGGCTTTTTAGTGATTTACATAAAGCTGGTCAACATTGGAAAATGTAACTATATGATTTGAAAGTGCTTGAGTTAGGTGATTTTGTTTTTTCAAACTCTGCTTATATCAATATTTCAATTTTCTTGCCATATTTTGAATTGTGATAACTAGGTTTTGGAGCAAAACTATTTTCAATCCATTACAATTTTGATTTTCAAATTTGTTGTTTGATTAGCAATCAAGGATTTTGTCAATTGTGTTAAGATGCAAGATCTAGGTTACTTTTGGTCATTCTACAAGTTCTGCTTGTAAATATCAAATTATCACAATTCTCATTTAAATGGACTTTTTAGTGATTGACATAGAGCTGGTCAACGTTGGAAAATGCAACAATATGTTTTGAAAGCTGCTTTGAGTTAAGTGATGATGTTTTTTCAAACTCTATCTCTATCAAACTTTTAGTTTTCTTGCCATATTTTGATTTGTGATAATTGGGTTTGGGAGCAAACCTATTCCATTGATCCATTACAATTTTGATTGTCAAATCTGTTATTTGATTTTAGTAATCAAGGATTCTGTCAATTATGTTAAGATTCAAGGTCTTGGTTACATTTGGTCATTATTCAAGTTCTGTTTGTAAATATCAAATTATCATAGTTCTCGATTGAATGGGATTTTCAATGATGCACATAGAGCTGGTCAACATTGGAAAATGGAACATTTTTTGAAAGTTGTTTGAGTTAAATGATTATGATTTTCCAAACTTTGTTTACATCAAACCTTTAGTTTTTTTCTCCACATTTTAATTTGTGATAACTAGGTTTTGGAGAAAACCTATTTCCAATCCATTATGGTAAAGGTGCATCCTAGATATATATGTAATCTGGAACATCAAATTGGATTAAAGTAATTAGTTCTAATAGAAGTCGTTCCTTTTGAACCAAATAAAAAACAAAACTATCCATATTATTTTATTCCAACTAAGGTTACAATTAAAAAATGGTGCAACTTCAAGCGCATATGTATGGTTTACATTTCTACCATAGATTCCTATTTTTTAAAGTCCATTGGACTGCCCTTTCTTTTATTTTTGTTTTCTTCAAATGACGTGTTATTTTCTCTTTCTAATTTGATTTGTTTGTCACTAGATCCATGCAACAATTTTATGACATGTTGATCCAATGGGCAATTTTATGCCCATTGGTTGTAAATTATTCTTTCAACTCTATGAGTGTCAAATGACCTTCTTAAGAACTTGAAGTATTTAATTTTCCTAACCTATTGCTTTTAACCTTGTTGCAGCTTGAGTTTTTAACATCTTTCAAAGCCAAGCATTAGAAGCTTTAGTAATGTTCTCATTGTTTCAAACATTGAAGCCTTGGTTTGTATGTTGATTGAAGATTTGGAATACATGCTACTACCAATATCACACAAAGTTGGAGTGGCTACATGGACTGAATGAAATGTGATCACCAGGAAATGACATTCACACAAATTGTAATTGTAAATGTGGTGAAGTTTGTAATGGTAGCAACTAGGAACACTAACAGTAGATACATGCACTGCTACCTCTTCTACCTTTTTTGGCCTCATAGCTTTGTGGACATCAATTATTTGTCCAAAGCCTGAAAACCTCATTATGGCATGTTAGAGGTTGCTTGTTGGTTGAATGCGAGATTTGTGAGATTAATACCTTGAAGGTCTGCCCAAAGGAAGTTCAGTTTTAGAACTTGGTTTCATGGAAAAGTATAGGGTATGAGATTGTGGGCCATACAAAAAAAGATGGGAAAGAGAAGAAGGGTTCAAAATTGGAATACCATGAGACCCCACCGTTAGACCTTATACAATACTTGAAACCACAATTTAAAGAATTTGTCCTCCACAATTATGTGGCTAGATGGCAAGATGCCCAATTCCAAGAATTGTTGAACAATGTGTCTAATGACATGGTAGTATGCTACATTGATTTTTATGAAAATGACACAATGAGAATACAAAATGAAATTTAGAATATGCATTGGCATAACTTCTAGGTTATTGGTGCATATTACCTATTGTTGGAATCTAGGATATGATGTTATAGATCAGAATTCAGATCTTTTTCTCAAAGACATTCATTATTATGTCTCTAATGACACAAGCCATGACTCCTTATTTGTGCAACATGCATTCATGCTACATTAGAAGTTTTTGCAGATGTGGGGATGTTTCCTAGGTTAGCACATTGTCTAGAATGATGGATGTTCAGGGTAGTTCAAGAGTGCCAAAGCTTGGTATTTTGTTTTTCACTACCCAAGTTTGACTAGTTGTTTTGCTTTACTAATTGGTTGCCAAATGCTTTGGAATTTCTTTGCAATAAGACATGGCAAAGGTGAGGCCAATGGTGTGGGAGGTCTATTTAAACGTGAGGTCAAAAAGGAACAATTGAAGCCTAGGGTTTAGAAGATACAAAATGTTGTTGAGGTTGTGGCATTTTTGAAAGCTAAGTCGAACAAGTATCACATTATGCACCTTAGGGCTAGGTGTCATGTTAACAAGTATTTTCACCTTGTCAAGGTTGGTGATGTTGATCGGTCAAAAAATTTTGAGTGTGAAACAATGAAAGGGATTCTAAAATTGCACCAAGTTCGATTTGTGTCCCATAAAGATCCTACCATTTGCCAATTTCAGCATTTGTCTTGCCTATGCATGGCTTGTGTTGATTGTAGCCCAAAATTTGTCTGTGTCCACAAATATCATGTCCCTGAATGGACCTTGATGAAATTAAGGCCCAAAAACCCATTACAGGTTAAAGAAATGATGTATGATAGTGATGAAAAAATAGAGGCTGGGATAGGAGGTGAATGGATAGCTAACAATTTACACCTAAGTGACAATGTTCTGGTGCCTACTCCTACAAATAAGCCATTTTGGCTTATGCTAGTGGACAAAGGTGTTCATACCATACTTGAATCCTTTGAAGATGGTGATAAAAATGAGTGGACTACATGAGATGTAATGATTAGAGGTTATTAGTATGAAAAGTTTCAATCTAGTAGTTGATCATATCAGCTGTAGGATGACAAACCACTAATTTATGTTTTTTCACATTTGATTTTGGCATCCAAGTTTAGTATGCCTCCCACTAGTCATTTTGTGAAAGGGAGGTACGTAACTTATGAACTTGTTACTGAAGTGGCAGAAGTAATTGTGGAGGCATTAAAAACAGCTAATTTGCTAGATTGAAATGGATATGTACCTAGTTAGGATCTTGGGTTGTCATGGAGTTGTAAAATAAATAAAAAATCCAAAGTGGTTGTTTAATGTACTTGTTTTGTTATAGCCTTTTAAGTCAATCCAAAATGACCTTAGTGAATTATAAATTTCAAAATCTTCTAGTACTTTTTAATTGATTTTAATTTGTTACACTTATTTTCATTTGTTTGAACAATGTTTTTACCAATTGAAACAATTGCAAATGCTAGATGGCTTATTTTGTCTTGTTCAATTTGTCCATTAAGTATTATTCTTTTTATAATTTGTGTCCATTGTCAAAATGGGCAATGGGTGTTGCTTTAAATGGCCATGACTGCAAATTTTTATATATTGTTTGTAGAGTACAAACTTCCATGACATGTTGTTTAACTTGTTACAAAATCTTTTTCTTGAATTTCCAAACTTGAGGATTGTTCTTCATTTTAATCGTGTTTTCATTCTTTTTTTCTCTTTTCCATTATGTAATATTATTTATTACATTGCAGCTATCATCATTGTTGTATTATTTGCGGTGTGCCAAATTTGGGAGAGTGTGATACTTACTTGGTCTACAACAACTTTTTCATATTGCATTAGTTTTCAGATTTTGTTGTTGGTAGCTTTATGTGTGTGGTGGCAACCAAAGAGCCTTGTTTCTTTAGTGTGTTTGTTGCTTTGTTTCCATTGCCATTTTCTCGAAATGTAGGTTTTAAGGATCCCTTCCTGTTTTCAAAGTCCATGATCCATTTGTGTCGTTTGCCATCAATATTTGCTTGCACACCTTGCTGCCATGGAGTGTTGTTGCCACCATGTGTGATCTATGAGCATCTACTTAAAAACCACATGAGTTTGTTTTATTTTTCAAGAGTTGTTTTGTAATGAGAATTTAAAATTTTGATCAAGCATGGACAGGGCAATTCTGCCACTGATCTTCTATTGCAAAAATGTTTGACTCTACTTGAAAAAAAAATTTGTTTCTAGAAAAACAAACCTTCTTGCAAATGAGTTGCAACATCTAAAAGTTTTCACAACATTAGTGTCAAGCACCATTCCTCTACATCCCCTTTACATTGATAGGAAGGGTGAGAAGCCTTTTTTGGAACTCTAATCCCAATTACCTGAAGTTGCAAATAGGATTTTGGAGCTTGAAAAGAATGTGCCCATAGTTAGTCCTATTAGTACAATAGATGGAAATACCAATCACTCTCAAAGCCAAAGAAATCAAATGAGCAGCCCACTTAGATGATAGTAAACATGTTGTTAAGTTCCTTTTCAAGACCTACCTCAAATTGCTCAAGTGTTTTTTCCTCAATAGTTAAAATCCAGTGAGGGTTTCTTAAGTAAAGGAAGCTTTGTTAAAGCTCCTCCACTTGAATTGCGACCACTTGTTTTGTTACAAAATAACTTCAACTAATTATGTTCATTGAAGTGTTTTCACATCCCATGAAATAACTCAGACCTTGATTAGAATGTTGGATTTTGTAGAAATCACAATCATAAGTGAAATAATCATTCAAAAAAACCATTCAAAAACTTCAGCTTAATCATTTGTTCCTTCACACAGTTATTCATTTATCATTCACAACATCCAAAACAATGGATTGAGAACACAAATGAAAGAATGGAATCAACGATCTAAACTGAGTTAAAGAAGTGAAAACATTAGGTTATTTACAAGTCATTTATCAAAAACACCCTAAACATCATATTGTATGTATACATAATGCAACCCATGAAATTCACTCTCATTGTTTTGTAGAATTTAAAAAGGGCCTACAAAGAGTGCAATGGTGCAATTTGATGTACCTAATGATAAGGCGTTAGGAATTTCAAAAACACATGTTAAGAACATTTCAAGCATATAAATTTTTTACTTGTGTAGCTTATGTAGGTGTTTATAATTTTGCCATAATGTGCGCATATGTGGGAAACACTAAACCTATGTGATGCAAATCAACAATAAAAATGATAATTTAAAAGGATTAATTATAAATAAATAAATTAGCTTCACATTTCCTTGAATCTTGGTGAGATGATTCCAAGTGGTACCACCCAAGGATGGGTTTGCCTTGAAGGCAATGAACATGCACAACTTTGGTTCTGCAAACTCCAAACATACAACAAAATGATGATTTCATGGAAGGCAACAAACTCATCAAATCTTCAACAAGCACCTACAACCATCGTTTGCATTATACAAAACACACATATTAAGAAGGGAAGAGATTGCTATTGGTGCAAGGGCATGGACACCAAACCGAGAACCCTAAACTTTTTTATGGAACCATTTAGAGATAAGGTCTAATTTAGACAAATAAGAGGTTATTTATCAATATTGAATTTCTCACCTTTTTGTGAGCATTGATGTTGGGTGATGGTGTGTGATGAACATTTTTTAACAAAATATTGAACAAATTTCTATTTCATCCAATTTGATCAAGGGTTAAATCTTGTGCAATTATTAAATGTTCATGGTTCTTTCATGCATAGGGTGAATGTATTGTTTGGTCAATAGGATGTTTGGTGTTTGTTTAACTTTTCTTTTCCAACCGACGCCTAGAGATGGGAAGAATGTATCTTCAGACCCCATAACCTAATTAACGACATGCGGCCTTCCTGTTAGCGCTTTTATGTGTTCAGTTACCGGCCTGTTTACCCTAATCACTACCATTCATGATGAAGATGATAGCCTGTAGTACGTTGAGAGTGAGAAATAGTTTCCTTCAAGATGAGAACCAGCTGCAAGAAGTTGCTGTGCAGTGTGAAGAAGTTGTTGAAAAGCCAGCCATTCTGATGTTGGATTCATTGATTGGATATAATTCGTACTTGGGTTAAATGGTTTCGGATGGACTTAAAGTACAAAATTAGTTCCAAGAAAAATTATGTTTGAGCAAAAAAGGCGCTTAATTATTGCAAGAGCTCCAAAACCATAGCTCTGAATGATGTTATGTGACAGTTAAATTAGGATTTAGGTACATGTGACAGATTTAGGGTTTAGGTATGTGACAGGTTTTAGGGTTTCACACTTCAGTACAGGAGAGCATCATCTCTTCAAACATGTATGAGAATTGCAAAAGCTAGCTAAAAAGAACCAAATTGCCATTTCACAGGAGGTAGAAGAATCATGCATTAGAATAAAAGAAGGAAGACCCAAATCTATAAAGTAATTCAAGGATGATTCGTTATATGGAAGATCATGATCTAGTCTAACTGATGAATCCATTCATGATGTTGTTGCAGATCTAATGTAATATTTATGGTAATGTAGTAAAGCAGCTTCCTGAAGGTATGTAGTTATGGACCATGGTGATCATCATGTATCATATATGTAGTAAAAGCTCAAGATTGCAAGCAGCAATAACTCATGTTGTTCGCAGCAGCTGGTACTACATAATATTATGACTGCAGGGGATGTACATAGTTGACAATCTCTTGTGCACAAAATTCAGAAGAAGAAGCAGAACAAGAAGTCTTCTTCTTGTGCATGTTGTTGTTGCAGGTATCATGATTGCAGGTGATGTAGAAAAGCAGCTCCTGAGCTTGCAAGAAGAAGAAGAAGAAGAATTCATGCATGTTGTTGCAGCAGGTGATGCATTCAGGTGATCATCATCATCATCATCATGGTGCAGAAGTAGTAGTAAAAGCTTCAAGATCTTCACAAGATTGCAAGAAGAAGAAGCAGAATAAGACTTGCAGCCCGTGTTGTTGATATTCAGTCACTAGAGAAGTGCAGCGGGGGGTTTGAACTTGCTTTTAGGAACATCTCCAAGCTCAAAAGGTTTGGAGCTGGTCGTCTGATGCAGCAACAGCTGATCCTGCAAGCTGATCATGTTGCTGCTGCTATGGCGGAAGCTGATGATGGACTTTGTGCTAGCTGCTGCTGCAGTGTTAGACTGAGCGCCATGATCAACAGTAACGGAGCTTACAAAGCGCCCATGATCAGCAGCTGCATGACATGATGCTTCTTCTTCTTCTTCTTCTTCAAGATGTTGTTGCTGTTGTTGTAGTTGACATAGAGATGGATAGTCTGTGTAGCCACTGCGCTGATCATGAGTGTAGAAAGTAGAACGGTCATACTCGTTGAGTGTAGAATTGAGTGCAAAACGGAGAGGAAGATCAGGATTGGAGATGAACAAACGACCATAAGAGATGAGATCAGCGTATCCCTTGCGGATGGCTCGCATGCCATCCTCTCGCGTGTAGCCTCCGGTGGCCATGAAGAGACCATGGAAAGTATCTCTGTAGATTTGCAAGTTTTGATCCGTTTCCTTGGCTGGTCCCAGTACTGTATGAAACCTGGGCTCCGTGACATGCAAGTAGGCCAGCTTGAAGTCGTTCAGCTTCTCGATAAGGTACAAAGCCAAGTTAGACGGGTTGGAGTCCACGGCGTCGTTGTGGTCCATCAGCGGCGACAACCGCACGCTTGTGCGTCCTGCTCCGATTTCCGCGTTGATCTGCTCCACTATCTCCAGCAGAAAACGGCAGCGATTCTCCAGCGAGCCACCGTACTGATCGATGCGGTCGTTGATCCCGTCCTTGAGGAACTGGTCCACTAGGTACCCATGAGCCGCATGCACCTCCACGCCGTCGAAACCTACAGTAGTACACAAAGTAAGAAGCTCATCATCGTTCTAGACTTCCCGCTGCATGCAGTGGGCTGCTGATTAGCAGTTTCTCTAGAACTACTTCTGCACTTTCTCTTGAACGTTTTAGAGAAACTGCAACTTCTTCTTCTTCTTCTTCTTCTGCAGAGAGTCTGACAAAACTCTTGAATGCAGACAAAGCTCTTCAAATGTCCATAGAGGATCTAATGTTCTTCATGTACAAACTGTCGCAGCTCCAGCTCCTCCGGCTGCTTGCAAGGTCCAGAGTTGCAGCTGGACTAGAGTCGTGGGAGACTTCTTACCTGCGATGATGGCATTGCGTGCAGCACGTCGGAATTGCTGAACAATGACGGGAATCTCCTGCGTGGCTAGAGCTCGCGGCTCCGAGTAATTGTCAACCTGGCCGTTAGGAAGCTTGGCCAGAAACGGACGCTTGATGGCGTTCCTAGTAGGCGACACAGGAGCGGCTCCATCCGGTTGGTAACCTGCAAAGCACCCAACAAGCGTTAGTGAAGATCTGCATCATCCACACATGAGGTTTGATGCCTCCTGCAGCTGCATTGCACGGCAAGAGCTGGTGGCGTTAGCTCTGTAGCAAGGGTTACAAACAAAAGAGTAGCTGTGCAGTAGTCTATGCACCGAGCAGCCAGCTGTGAGTGAGCGAGTGAGAGAAATGAGTTTGGGAATCTAAGAGAAGCCGAGATGCAGGAGGCGCTGCTGCAGGACTGACAGAAATGTGAGGCCCGGCCGACATGCCAAAGCTGGCAGATGATGAAACAGCCCTTGGCGTGCACAGCGTCCACCACTTTCGCCCACGCCTCCACTTGGTCCTCCGTGTAGATTCCTGGGGTATGGCACAGCCTGCACAAGCCATGAAGAAGAACAAGAAGCTTCAACCAACAATAAAATTATATTATAACAGCTAGCTAGCTAGCTAGATCACCAATTCATGAGCAGCTGGCAGCTGGTGATCTAGCTGCAAGCAACATTCTTGCAACTTCAATCTTGATCTGCAGCAGCAACTGGACTGCAGATCATGAGACGCATCAAGGAAGAAGAATGCATAGCAGCTTGGAGCTAGCTCACGAGTGAGCCTCCAGGGGCGTGCGTACTCATGCAGCAGCTAGCTAGCCGGGTGCTTCATGAGCTTCTTGATGATCTAGAATCTTCTTCACGTACCCAAAAGCTTCAGGCGCAACGGCATTGGCTTCAGTGATAAGAAGACCTCCTGGAACTGCGGCCCTTTGCGTGTAGTACTCCACATGAGCTGCTTGTGGAACACTGTCGAGTGCCCGACATCTTGTCAATGGCGCCAGCACTACCCTGCACATGCACTAGATCCTCAGCAGCAGCAGCAGCAGCAGCAGCAGATCATCGCCAAACAGTCGTCAAGAATATTGTCTCTAGATTTCTTACACAATTACTTCTAAAAACATATAGGTCATCTATCACAGATGATCATCGCGGTTTCCTTCCTTCCTTCTTGAGTTACAATATGTATTCTTCAGCAAGCAAGCTAGCAAACTGCTTCAGTTCTTATACATTGTCAACAGATTTCTTCTGAGAGAGATGGGTATGTATGATTAATCGTGAAGAAGAAGAAGAAGCAACCTACCTGTGAGAGAGATTCATCGATCCAACTTCACATGACCAGAAAAGGGGATTGTGTTTGGCCGCAATTTCAGTTAGATCACAGGTACTACTAGTTGCTGTTGCTGCTTGATGAATCCTCCGATGCTGCTCGCTTGCTGCTGCAGCCGACGTCGTATCCATGGATTCTTCTTCTTCTTCTTCGACTTGTTTCTTCCGTGAGTTTGTTAGATAATTTGTCCGGACTCCGCAATGAATCTCGATGGAACCGTATTTCCGCCTCAAGTTCCCACCTTTTCGTTTCTAGTACCAGCAGTTGGATCTTGCTGCTCTTCCAGCAACAAAGATTCATGATCTCATGTCAAAGGGGGGGGGAGGGGGGGCTGATTCCTCCCTGAAGATTCAGAGCATGCCCAGGGATGAAGATCAGTCGACATACTCATCATGAGGAGCTGGCAGATTCCAATTCCAATTTCCTAATTCTAGGTCTAATTCTAGACTTGCAGGAATTCTTCATAATTTGGTGGATTTTGGGGCCCTGACAAATCCAGAGCTCAGAGAGAGAGACAGAGAGCGATCTCAACTGTAAGATCATAAGCTGAGTACTCTCGAGATCTACAGCTCCTGTCCAGATCCTCCTCTTCTTCTTCTTCTTCTAATGACGTCGGCTCTGCTGCGGCAAGCTTGTTGAACACACTCTTTTTCATTGTTAGCCTGAGCTAACTAATTATGAAATCCATCCGAGAAAAAGAATAATATTCAAACACTGTATGGAAAAACACTACAAAATTCTGTCAAATCTGCAGATTCATGTCAAGTCAAGGTCTCTCGCTGCTCATGTGAATGAAGATCATGAGATTCTCAACTTTGCGTCTGAAGATCTACCAATTTCTTCTTCTAGGCTACAGTCTATCCATGAGGAGCTGCTGCTTTGCTTCTCTACTAGTACAGTTACATGATGATCCAAGCTCTGGTTTAAGTCTAGCTATTATAAACGCGATCTCATGGGTTGTCAATTGAATCTGTGATCGGGTGAGAGAGAAACAAAAACGAAAAAAAGAACTCCAATCTTATTTTTTAAATAGTCTAGAAAACACAATAGATTGATCTCTCTGTGCTCATCAAGGGCTCTGTGACGGTGATCACAAGTACCAGCAAGTTTAAAGCTCTGTTCAGTGTCAGTGTGTGTGTGCGCCTGGAAGATTGTGCACACTCCAAGTTCTCTCCTCAGGGCTTCTCGACACAAACGTGTAGGGTAAAGCCCCAGGATAACGGCCCACGTCATGAGGGCGGAGCCAAGTGTGGGCCCAATTCTGGTAAAGCCCACATCTGCTAGGGCTCTACCAAGTGTAAAGACTAAATGCCTGCATCCATGTTTCTATAAATGAAAATTTGTCAAAAAAAGCAGAAAAAAATGGTGGGTGTTTCAAAAGCACTTTGCCTGCCATAGCAGAACAGAATGGCTGGCACACTCTGGAGGGCTGGAGTGCACCAGCACCCATCATCACACCATCCACTGGATGTTCATTATGACTCAGTTGTGGATGAACCATTGGTAATCCATTCTGTAAGAAGTAGGTCTAAATATAGGTATATAGGTAGAAAGATAGATGACTACTAGGCAAATACGCTGTGCAAGGTTTGTACATGGATAAGGGCTGATTTTATTACCTGCATACTAAACAACCCACTTGGACATTGTTAAAAGGTAAATAAGTGAAAGAAAAGCAACTGAGCTAACCACCATGGTTAGCTAGGGACATCGAACCCAACTGAAAATTGTTTCCTGATCACTCACCATCCATCCTTCATGGCACGCTATCCTTAATGGCGCGCTAGGGGGTGCTGGTTCATTATGGCCACTTGGGCAAGCCATTATTTTTTAAATGCCCAGCAAACGCCAGAGGAACAATTGGGTTGGGTAGGGTTGGATGTGATAAACAAGTGATGGAGGGCCCTCCATCCAGGCGCATAGGGGTTAATACATAGTGGACAGACAACCATGGTTGGCTATGGGACAGGAATATAAGCCCCAAAATAAACAGTGTTTCATGTCCACATATTAGGTCTCCGTCTAGCATGTTGTCGACAACACTTTGTGGTCTGGAACCTGGCCCATGGTGTGCTGGTGGTTCCCTTCGTCCTCTATTGCTATCAGTGTTTCAGTTGTATCCAAAAAGGCTGCCAACGGAGTTATCTTTGGCAGAATTTGGGGTAGGGGGGCCGCTGTTGATGGTTGTTGGAAGGTTATTATTATTTTTGAAACAAGGGCGGGTGGGTGTTGGTGGTTGTTCAAAGTTTTCTTTTTCTTTTTTTTGAAACAAAGAGGGAGGGGGTTACGTTTGTGAATTTTTTTTTTCTCTCAATTACAGTATCAAATAATGGGATCTGGAATTGTTTTGAAACCTGCTTATTAGAAATTTGCTTGTTTAGGCATTACCCCTGGTTACTGATTTCTTTTTTTGAGAGTACCCTACCCTTATGCATAAGGGTTGATTTTGAAATGCTCAACCTGATGATCAGGTTTTTGCACACAATTTATTCCCTCCAAATAAATCTTCATTCCCCTTTCACTTCTCACAATTGCACCCACCCCCAGCATTCAAACTGAAGTTAAAAGGGCAGTTGAAATCGGAGCTCAATTTTGGAGAAGTGCAGTTAAATGAAAAAATATAATTTGAAGGTTTTAATGTCTAATGATATAAGAACTTGATGGGAGTAAACATGAAAGTGTAAGGGTTGGTTTTTGGTTTTCAACAGAGCAATACAGCGCCCAAAAGGATCTCATCAAGTATCTACAAGATATATGCAAAACAGGTAGGGTCTCTATCTGGCTAGTCAATTTCAAATGATACAGCTCAAGTTTGAATTGCTTACCCTTGGACCCCCCTTGTTGAGAATCAATCATTATTGGGGCGGGGGGAGGAGGGGAGGATTTTTCATTTTTCTTTTGTTTCCAAAATGTTCCTTTCAAATTCCCAATGAGTTCCCATCAGGTTCCCCAAGGGTCTTCCCAATAGCACCTGGCTTTAATCCATTATGTTTTGCCCAAAGTCCTCCCCTTCCTCACCTATATAGGTGGGCCCATGGGGAGACACTCCATCTTTCCATAGAATGTTTTATTTTAGGGAGCCTCCATAGTTTCAACTTTTTTTTGTGATGAGCCATTGCAAAAGAAAAAAAGGTTGGACTTGTGAGGCACCCCCAACTAATTACTATGAAACGGTATTAATGTCAGATCAAGATGTGGATACCTTGTTAGTACGAACCAAATCTGAATTAGGATTGATTTTTAGGACCATAACGATGTATGAAAAAAAATTGAAGCTGAACTGGAACTGAGACATTCTAATTTAGATTTAGAAATCTGAACCCAAACTAGAGCCAAGACAATTTCCAATTTATCCTTCAGACCCAGAAAGGTTAGACTTGGACTGAAGAGACCCTGATTTAGTCCAAGCAGTGGATGTTTATAATATTTAGAAGCAATTTAATTACAATTTGAGGTTTTTATCATGGTACCAATGCAGATGCTTGTTTGTGGAAAGCATGACACAGACTCAAATAAAAAATCTTTTGATGAAATTGGTACAAGAATTGAACCATGAAACTAACCATTTGCTAAAGTTATAATTATAATCAAAACTGTGATTACAAAAAAAACTATTCTTCAACATAAGTTCAAGTTCTTTAGGTATTCAAATGAAAGGGTATAAAAACTGACTCCAAAATAATTGAATTGTCAAAAATGAGACTTGAGGTTCTCTTAAAATAAAGGAAGAACTCAGCAACAATGGGAAAAAAAACACACACACCCCCAAATTTGTTTTGTTGATTACAAAGTTCAAACAGTATAAATATCTTATCTTCAAACTAAATCAGGATTTCTGAGTCCAAATTTAGCAAATTTTTGCAGCGTATAACTTAGCCAAAAACAGCCTCATTCAACAAGATGAAGGTAATAATCTACACAAGCTGCTTAAAGGTGGGCCTACCTAAGAACCTACAAAACTAGATCCAGCCAACTACCATGGAGGCCCACCTAGGGGAGAAAAATCTTCAAGAACACCAGAATAAGACGGAAGACCCCACAACCAGAGGTACATTCTTCAAATAATTGGCCTCAACTGCTGTAAATCCTGAAAGGTTGTCAAAAGATGGGAAAAATGAGATCACGCTTCTTGCACAATACAAATAAATCATCACATGCGGCTTTTAAAGTTGGAGCCATTGGCACGAGTGTGAAGCCCGAGTAACTGGCACACCTCAGGTAGCGTCATAACAGGTGGACTATCCTCCCATTCCTTTTAGATACTAACTGGTTTTGGCATCCTATTCTAGCAGTTTCGTAGGCTTTTTCTGAGGTAGGATAGCCGACATTTTCAGGCTTCACATTTTATGTTACACAAAGTGTCCACTTTAATGTGAATAGATGATTAAGAACTACTTACCACGTAACGTAACAGCAACCCACTTTGCCAAGTTACCCATGGGTCCAAAATACATGAACCACTGGCAAAAAGCAATTCTTATATGTATCTTGAAGTCACCTTAGCAAAAGGAGTGGTCATTTCAAAACCAGAACTAGGAGGTTGGGAGGAATGGAGTAGGATTGTAAGAAGCAAGGGTAAGTTTATAACTAGACACATAGAGGAGAATGGTAGGTTTGTAGGTATATATGAAGCCTTCAGATGGATAGTTTCATTACATAGATGCACCAAATGCATAAAGCTAATCCATACCTATAACACACCAAACTTTACAAAACCACATTTCCAATCTGAAAACATAACTTGCATAAGGCAAACATTTGATTCACTAGAATATCTTCATGGCTGATTTGCAAATGTTTATGTTCAACTTAGGTACCACCCTTGATGTGAACAACACAAGGTATTTAGAAATTACAACCCTCAATCCTTTAACAAAAGTTAGTAACCTCCTTTCCTTTTTGTCTTCTTTGAACTGTTTTCATAAGTTTCATTTCATGTACAACATTTTCTTCCTCAATCCTTAATCTTTCAACAAGGTGTAAACGTAGGAACATGACCAACCATGCTAGGAAAGTTTTCCATTCATCATTTCCTCTTGGGGTTATGTTTTCAAGTTTGGATTTGATGTTTCATATGTTGGTATGAACACATGCAAGTCAACTATTACATTGATGATCTTTTGAGATTTCTATCAACATCAATAGGTTTTAGTTTGGCCATAACCTTAATTCGAATAATAAGACTTTTTTAATTTTCAATTCCATATTAAGCAATCCAACAATGTTTCCTTTGTAAAATCTTATGGTGTTTCTATTAAGACCATATAAATTGTAGGCTTTCCCCATAGATAAGCTCTAATTTCCACTGAAAGTTTTGTCTAGGTATGTTCAACGTTTTATAGCACTTTAGTTGACCCATTCATTGTCATGGTGTTCAATGTTTCTTTTCTCAATGTAGAGTTTCCTTTTTCTTTCTTATGTAATAAAAGTACTCATGCTACAAATAACACATGTCCCAAATTCATGCAAGTGCAATTTTAAGTGTTTTCCTTTTAAGAGTGGGGCAACAATGTCATAAACAATAAACATCAAAGAAGTTTCTTGAAAAAATCTCAAGAATATATTTAGAAACTTCTAGAGGTATTAATTGACAAAAACTTTTTGAACGCCTAAAAAGTTTTTCCAAGAGCCTAATTTGGGAAGTTCTTTTGAAAAGTTGATGAACTTTTAGAAAGTTCTTCATGAAATATTATAAATAAAAGTTATGAGAACACCACCATTAATCTCATTAACAAAAGTTGTGATCTATGTATTTCATTCTCATTTCAAGCTTAACTTGGTCTATGTCGGGTCTATGTCTTATTCAATCAATAAACTTTTTAAATTCTTGTTCATTGTCAAGTCTTTTATGTTATCAAATGCATATAACTTTGGACCTTTGTATTTTTGTCTTGTTTTTAACAAATGATCATCAAGGTTTGTTATCTTAAATTTTCAATAGATTCATCTTCTTTCAACTTAATTCCAATCATCTAAGGCAAATTACATGTTACTATATATTCCTATGAAAAACATTCAAACTCCAATGATCCTAGGTTGTTCGATAAAATGTATTTGGAGGTTGTGGAATGAAAGATGGAAATATATGTGTTTCAAGGAAGGTTGATACCATGTGTTCTCTATTGTTTTTGTTTTTATTTCCCTTTTACAAGTACTTTTATTGAATATTTTTTAATATAAAAGATTGTATCTTATTATTTTATTTTATTTTTGGTAATTTTTTGTTGGACAATTATTGCAACAAGGGTGGGCAAACACCCAAAATGTGAAACAAGGAGTTTCCAATGGCTAGTATAAAACATAGCTATGAATATTGGTAGGACAATAACTACTTTCCTACCATAGTGCTTTCCTATTTATTTATTCATTGTTTTTAGAGTTTTCATTTTATTTTCTAGATAGTAGTTTTGTTTAAAGGTACAAACAAATTTTAATACTTTTTTTTTAATGTTTTGTGTGTTTCTATACTCACCAACCTTCACCAAATGTGTGTTTAAGATTGTTCGGACTACAAATGTACACCAACTTACCCACCCTACTTACATACCTACCTACCAATATTTTTTTCACCTTTGTGATGTAGCATGGGTCTTGATCATCCCACAAAGGATTTAGCATGAATGGAATGATCTTATAGAAGATTTTAACATTAATGATGACAAGTTTCAAAAACTTTGTCAAAACGATAAAAAACCAACAAAAAAACTCCCTAAATAATAGAAATCTAATGAAAATTATTGTAAGACTAGATGAAAACTCATATATTAATCCTGATCCAACAATAGTGTGTGATGAATTAGAATTAAAAATTTATGTTATCATGCTTGTACCTCCCCAACAAAAGGCAAAAATGTGCACCAATTTGCCAAAAAAAACATTGTTACCTATCCACCCAGACACTAACCCATTTACCCTACCATGCCCTATTTCAACTAACCCCCTAATCTAGGCTAACCCTAAGTAAAATCAACTCCTTATGGATAAGGGTTTAAACCCTTCACCTTCATAATGAAAAACCAAATCCATAACCAATGCACCACACAATGTTCATAAGATGTTAAAATTTTGTTAACATCTTATTATGAACATGTGCTTATTTTACATCTTTTTACATTACCAACTTAAATTATGTTTATAAACACTGATTATTGTCTTAAATTTTTTTGTGAATATTTTATATTCATTTGAAAATTATCATAATGTTATAATATTATATTTCAATCAATATTATAGAAAAAAATTACAAAATTTTAACATTAACTTTGTTTATCACTTTAAATCATTTAAAACTAAACACTAGGTTATGTCCTTTAAACTTTTAAAAAACTTGGCATATAATATACATAAATATTTTTAACTTAATTTTATCCCAAGACTATTTATTAAAATATTTCAAAAATATTCCAAAAATAAGCAATCACCAAGGAGATGACCATGACTCCTTTTATCATGTTTACACTTGGTCATGTCATTGTGATTGCACCCTACATACTCATGTCATGAAAGCAATAACATAAACCATTACTTTTCAATATGCATGTGTGTCTATAACATTTAGATCTATTCACTATCATGCTATCCAAGCCAATGACTTTTGAACAAATATTGTATTAAAAGGATTGTTTAAGGGTTAAATTGATACTATACCCCATACATATGAGGTTTTTCATATTTTATATGAAAAAATCCAATTAGTAATGAAATAAAAATTTGAAATGATAACAACAAAACAAAAAATTGATTCTACAATTCCTATATGGAAAGAAGAAGTTCATGATATTCAACATTAAGTTTGGCAAGAAAATTTAAATGGAATCAAAGCATGGTAATGCAATAATATATCTTGTTAGATATCCACATATTGTGTGACATCCATGATTCAATTTTTAGAAAGTTCATGCCCTCACTTTACTATGAATCCATTTAACTTAAGTTCAAATGTTGACATTAGAAAAAATTGATTCATCCATGAAACATCACAATAATTGTATATGAAAGCACCAAGTTTTCATTGTCATGATCTTCATCTAAAGAAGGTCAAACATGTTCAAAAATTCCATACAGGTTCAGTTACTCAATGTCTCATTTCAATTTTGTATACCCAACTAACATCATATTCTTCTTTTAAAAAAAATCATATCAACTTTTGATAGGCTAAAAATTTGCCTTTTTAGAATAGAACTTTGCATAGAACAAAGCACATGAACTTCAAATTCTCCCTACATTATTCTGGACATAATAATTTTGAAATGCGTTTTCAAAAATGATTTTCATATTGCAATTTATCTATTCGTATATGTAGATGGGCTTCTTGAGGGAAAAAATGATTATCATCTTCAATAAGCCATCAGAATTGGGATTATTTCTTGGATATATCTTGAAGATTTTGGTATCTATTACTAGGCTTCATTATTAGTGTTGAACTTGAAGTAATGTTACTTGTTTTCACATCTCCATACTCTTACATTGTTGTATCTCACAAAAATATGTTGTTTGCAAAATAAGATAGGATTTGAGTTGTGTGAAATAAGTCAATTCATCTCCTAATGATTGCTTAAAGATAGTTCACAAATAACAATTTGTTACACAAAATGAATGACGTGTGTTAACAACTAATTCCAATGAACCAAATGTCATGTTTTCACATACCTGTCCATGGCTATCACTAAAGAAAATTGGTTGGATTTATAAAAATTTGGCTAGATCTAAAAGTAATGACATCTTTTACTTTTCTACAGATTTTAAACTAAAATATGAACAATTATAGCCAATGAGCTAAAACATATAGTGAGCTACAATATGTATAAAGATTTTTATAAAAGACTTTCCATTTTTGCCATGATCCTCCTTCAAATCCACCTTGGTAATTAGGTCTTACCTTTAGACTTTGCCTTTGGGCAATGGACCTTCATGCCCTGGTACAACATCCAAACCAAGACTCTTGTTATGTGTAAAAACTTCCTCTGATTTGTATCTAGTGAACATCTTGTAGATCGCTAAGATTTTCAAAAATAAAAAGTTCCACTTCTACAATGTTTTTGTAAAGCCAAGTGTAACCTAAAATAGTGTTAGGGATCTTCTATGGATGAGCATGGATGGAAGTGGAAACCCTAATTTTGATAGGTGGCAAACGATGCCAAATTATTGAACAATTATACATTGTTAAGAACTGAGGATGCTGAAAATCAAGTCTTTTGTTTTCCGTTATGCATTTGGGTTTTGTTTTGTTGTTTTGTAATTTAGTGTGTTTAATGTTTGTTTCCCAATGGAGAGGCTTGGGTGAGTTGGTTTCAATAATGGAGCAAATTCCTTCCTGCTTTGTTGATGGTCTTTATAGTGAATTTGAGTCACAGTTCTTAATGATGATTGGTGTTGTTGTTTTTAGGGAGTGGGAGGATAAGGTCAAAGAGGAGCTATATGAAGCACATTGAGGAGGATGAAAGGCAAGCATTTTTTTAGTGGGAGAAGTTCAGTTCCATTCTTCAAATTGTGAGGTTGCTGAGTTTTGGTGTGTTTGAATTGTGAACAGCTGGGGATGAATGCCCTTCTAGAGATCTTCTTCTTTCTAACTTGAAACATGTTTTTCGCTATGCCATGAATGTCGAGAGGAAGGTTGGAGGTCTAGAGTCTGTAATCAATTCAAGGGAGGTGATGAGAGAGTCTAGTGATTTCATGAACGGTTCTGGTGGCAATCATCATCCTATTTTGGGGTTTTGGGGAACTTAGAGTGAATGTGCTCCATAATTTGTTCTTAAAAGACAGTACCTACGATCTAGTGAGAGCTCCAGAGATTGAGGAATAAGTGGGCATTGGAAGGTTTAGCTAAATCTTTTTGACAATTACCAACATTATTCTTAATCTTTGTCCAACTTTTGGTGGGAACAATATGATGATAATGGGGTAGCATTTGTGGGGTTTTGTTGTTAAATGATGAGCTGCCACACTCACTCACAAACAGTTTGCTCTTTGAAAGGAAATCAAGAGAGATTTGATCCTTATGAGTTCCATAGTTTCTGAATTGCATAGTTGTTCAAGTAAAAAGATCACCAATTTAGGAACAAGACTTGTTGTAATGTCCTATCTATTCCTTGGAAATACTCAGTAAACATTGGTGAATCTATTTTGAATCTACTAAGGAGTATCATGGTAGAATCACCCCTCCTCTTTTTAGGGTGACACAAGTGCATTACCAAAATTGGGCAACTGTTGACTGCCTTGCAGGGGCCCTTATTTCCGTAATGCACTCACCCTTGTGCTTTACCTAACACTTATTGTCATTAATCATGCCGTCATCGCTACAGGTTCCACATGAACACCACATTATTAAGTTATGTATCTTATCAGTCCCAATTTTGCAAGATACTAACAAGTGTTTTTTTCCTTTCAAATTTGTGAGGTAGTTGACTTGGCCATCATCCACAAGAGGACTCAGCCAAATTTGGCTACAGGTCAGAGAGGAAAGTAGAATTTTTTGGAAAATTGTGCTATATTTTGGCTACATGCTACAACATAACGTCTAAAACTGGAGATTTCCAATTTAATTTTCCTCATATTGTGGCAAGAGTGACCAAAACCTATATACTTGTCACACTGGCTTTATTTTGTTGCCAAGACATAAAAATTCATCAAAAACAGAAACACTGGATACAACACATTTATTATTAAAGCTAGTATGGCCATAATGCTTCGCCCTCCAATACCTCCTCCAACCAATCTCTTTCAATTTCTTTGTATCATTCTATGAACAATCTAGAATTTGAATTTTAAAGAAAGACATTGCAAACAAGTTCAGAGGTTAGATACTTTGAAGTAATAGAAGAAAATTTTGTTGGGTATTAGTAAATCATGATTTGTGTTTCTCGTTTTAAAGGATCTAAGGGAATTTTTCAAATTCATATCATAATACAGGAGAACCTTATTGTTGTCCATGATCTGAAGGATACAGTGAACATTTTTTAACTATAATAAAAAGGGCAACCATATTGTTTCCTTTGCAAAGACCTGGGTGCACACATTTTTAACTATCGTAGAAAAGGACAATGTGGTTGCTTGATTCTTGAACTCCAAAGACTTCATCTCAATCTCTTGGAACTCACAACTTTGAATTGATCACTGCTTTCTAACAAGTCAATAGCGTACCCATTGACAGCATTAATTTGAGTTGAAATTATTTAGACACTTAAGAGTTTAGATACTTAGTAATGAACAACAAGGTGGTCTAGGCAACTTGGGCTACCTACTTGATGCTTTAGTATAGGCCCATAGCCCCCAAAGGGGGAACAATCCCAAAAAAAGAGCCTATGACAAGGGCTGCCTCACATTTTTGGAATGTCCCTCTCCCATGGGCTTTACTCATCTAAAGCATGAGGTCATGGTATCATTAACCTAGACATAACAAGATCACTAGCCATAGGAGGGGGACGGTTCTTACACCTATTCCTTTAGAGTGCGAAGGATATTTTGCCTATTTTCCTCCACTTCTTCAGGAGTATTTGTAACATCCCTCCCACTCTTTATGAGTAAACCCTCCAATTCTTCAGGAGTACTTGTAACATCCCTCCTCTTTTTCTACAAAACAATATTCCTGTGTACGTTAAAGCCTCCTGTCAAGGGACTTGCAGAACCTATAGACTTGCTCCAATTTTTGTTCTTTTGTCACACAAAACGTAGCAGGTATCATGGGAAAAAATGAGGGTTCAATGAGCTTTCTGCTTTCCAAAATGCCCCAAAACAACAAAGAAAAAATTATGCTGGGTAACATGCCCTCCAATTACACTAAATATTTGAAGCAAGTCCTTATGTATAGAAGGTGGGTTCAAACATACCTTGGTGCATAAGGTCTTAAGAAGATGCATATCTTTCACAACCCACAACACAAATCTGGCATCAACCAATTAATAAAATAACTCGCCCTAAGGTCAGATTTGTCATTAAATAATTGTCAAAATAGTGAAATGAATTTTTGTGAAAATAGGAAGTTGACATGTTGAAAATTGTCATAATTATCATAGGCTACATTCTGAATAATTTCACTGTTTATATGACAAAATTATAATAGATGATGGAAAATTCTATAATTTCAAATTCTATTAAAAGTTTGAATTTTTTTTAAAAAATAATTATTCGTTTTGTCAATGTGGAAATTGATGCTAAGCGACTGGGTGTGTAAGATTCTCCTAACATGTCTTTGAGTTCATTTCATTTATCGAGATTTGTTCCTCCATGCCTAAAAAAAGGGAATTTCATGATAAGGGATCAATAGTCTAAAGACTCTGTAGTATGAAGCTCCAAAGTTTGCCAAACCAGAGGGGGGAGATGCACTATCCGATGGTGCCCTGATGTCAAATGACGACATGTTTCTTACATCAGAGAGATTTCAAATAAATTATCATGTCTGCGCCGCCAGGGAACCAAAAGGAGGCAGCTAATATTCATGATATTTTGCTCAAGTCATGTTTTCACCATAGCCAACACTTTTGTCCCAGAAAGACAGCCTTTGCTCCCATATCATCAGGAAAAGCAAAGAACAAAAGAGGAGGCCAGGTGTGAAAAGAAGAAGTGCATTGAAAGTGTTCTCGCTTTAAGATGGAAGGAGCAAACCTTTGAGTCTAACCATGTTGGGTGGATCTAACAAATCACACCCTAAAACATCTACAAGAAATTTCTATTGTGTTTGGAGGTACCATTACAGGTGGAATCTTTCTTTCTAAAAGACGGCCGTTTCAAAAAGCTCCTGTGGGCACTTCACTTTTTGACACACCCAGCCTCTTTTCTTCATTTTTTTCCCATTGGAAATGTTTTAAAAAGTATCACAGGTCTTTATGCAGGGTAAAACCCGTGGAGCAGGGTGTTACCCTTACCCTAAGCACCCCCCCCCCCCCCCCCCCCCCCCCCCCCCCCCCCCCCCCCCTTTTTATTAAACACACTCAAAAAAAAAACACAAAAACCCAACCTTTTCTCTCTCCCCCCC
>Ga0116231_10004790_pt1 | contig 27153 bp, 18 predicted proteins | sample S1TSphgellanicum_2_FD_89695 | JGI IMG/M metagenome (GOLD analysis project Ga0116231, IMG submission 89695) | Host-associated microbial communities from peat moss isolated from Minnesota, USA - S1T2_Fd - Sphagnum magellanicum MG | ecosystem: Host-associated > Plants > Peat moss > Unclassified... | reverse complement strand
TGCAGAGTATACTATAAGGGGGAAGGTGGTGGCTTCCCCCAAGTCCGGGCCGTGGTGAGTCTTGTGTGTTCGTGTTGCCCGTGCCTCGTCCTAGCACCAAAGGTGCTCCAACTTTGCACTAACCACTTTGAGTGGGTTGTGTGCAGGCTCGTGTGAGTGAGTGAAGCATGTTAATTCTTCCTAGTCCCATCCCGGAGCTCCAACACGTCCCTCTACCCCTCAAAGTGTTGTGAGCTAGGGAGCGTGCTCCGACTCCTCCTTCTTCCGCTGCTTTCTACTGGGGCTCACATTTGAGCCCTTTAAGGAGTTGGGAGTGCATCACAAATGTTCCTATCAATGAAATTTTGTTTAATCTGTTCATTTTAGTTTCCCTTATTGGAATTTTAAAAAATCCCAAAATTCAAATGGAACACTCCCATCTAATTGTTGAGCCTAATGTAACATCATATATATATATATATATTTGATTGGGCTCTTTATGACAACAATATTTCAGAAATATTGGAGGTTTGTTGAAATCTAACTATTATGCAAAAACATTTAAATTCAACAACATGTTTCCAAATATTAAAAAAACTAGATCACAAATTATGAATCACATGAAATATATATACTAAAAATCACAAGAATCTTTCATGAATGATAAAGTTCAATTATCATATGTTCAATGCACTCTAAAAGAAAATAAAAAAACTAATTCCCACATAAGAACTTCTTACAAAACATTTTGTTCAATCAAATAAAATATAACATAATGTTAATATAAAGGAAAATACACGTAATTCAATATACATTAACATTTATAATAAATAAATCCAAGATGTTCCCATAATTCCATGTTTTAGTTGTGAAAGGTTATGTTTTTAAAAATAATTTAAATGTTTTTCGAATTAATTGTCAAAACAATTTTCTATATATTTTCAAATTCAAATAAAAAATAATTCAAAATCCTACATATTATAAGTTGTTTACATAATATTCGTGAAAATAAACCACCCTTATTTCAAGTACCAAATAAAATTTCTAGAAACAAAATCATTCCATTAGTTCAACAATTAACACAATTATAAAAACGTTTTATTTCACCACGTCTTATTTTTACTCAAATTTATAAACTCCAAGGGTATGAACAATATAATATGCATGATAGTGTTATTAATGTCCTTGTAAATGTGGATCAAACTCAATTAATACTACCACATTTACCACATGATGGTGCAACAATAGTTGTATTTTTTGAATGATGTTTTGAATACAAATCACATTATATGTTAGGAATGTTCATCTAAATATGGTGTTGGTTGTTTTAGAAGATTTTAATTGAAACACCATTATACAAAGATTTGAATGTTACCATTCATCATCAATGAGCAAGTTTGTTTACTTTGCATATGAATTCAAAATCTCAAATTCCTATTTATAATAATGCATCATCTGATAACTCGAATTTTGATAATGAAAAAATACATTGTACAATGACAAATTCAATGATACATAATTTTTTAGATGCTAAAAAAATAACGGATTATGAAAATACTATATCTTTTATTGCCCCAAGTCAAAACTTTCACCCTTTAAGTTTATTTAAAGATAAACATTTAGAGGAACTAAAATTTCAACATTGTTCTACGAGCAACCTTAACAAATTTTTGAAGGTTTTCCATGTCAATAGATAGCTCAATGGGAATTACTTCATAAATTTGGGGATTTTTCAAAAAATATCTCTAACCTTTTTTTTTAAGCTGTTAAAGTTTCCATCCAAAAAATCATAGGTTTTGGTTGTGTGTGAATAGGAAAAGGAAAATTATGCGGTACAACTTTAAAAGTTTATCAATTATGAATTAAACCAAATTTATTTTGAAATAATATTTAGGTTATCGTGATTTGGAAGGTTTGTGTAATTCACTTGATTATTGTGAAGGTTTACGAAAAAATTTATTTGTAATGATTTGACAACTTAGTCCTCCAACGTTCAAGTTTTCACTTTACATCTATTAAAAAATTATGGGATCCTTTCATTAAAACTTTACACACATTACATGTTTCAATATTAAATTTCCCAAATAAAATAAAAGACTTTTAATATGTTCATATAGCAGAATTGATATGAATTGACCTCGTTACATGTGTGTAAACTATTACGATCATAGAACATTTTGTTTATATAAACTTATCGCAAAATATCATTATTTTTGGGGCATATTTATTATTATTATTTTATCATTGAATTCCAAAATCGTGAGAACAAATGTGACCATGGACTTTTATTGATAAAAAATGCACCTATGTATGGAGTGCACCCAAATGAAGAAATTGAACCATTTGTAAACATGTATATTTCTTGTGATGTATTATTGTTATTAAACCTATTATAAAATGCACAACAATATCAATACACATGTAAATGTAAGAAAAAAAACCATGTTGTTTGTAGATTTCATTACCCATTGCATCCTATGCGTGAAACAAAATTTTTAGAACCTCTTCAAATAAATGGGAATCATCCATTTTCATAACAATACCTCCATACACAAGTAAAAACATAAATTCAATCTTTGAAAAATTTAAAGAAAATGATAATATATCATTTTTTGAATATTAAAATTTTTAAAACCTTCATGAAAGTACATATATATTAAGTTTGAGAAGTAAATTAACAAACCCACACATTGTCTTAAAACGAACTCCTAAAAACATAAAACAAATGCATTTAATATATGTGATGTTCATTGTGGTTTGCAAATATAAACATTCAATTTATTTTGGACCCATACATAGGTGTAACATATTTCACATCATATATGATAAAAATAGATAAATTAATAACATCGAAATTACATTTTATCATAAAAAATGCATCGCAAATAATATAAATGTAAATATAAGAATTCAAAAGTTAGGTAATGTTTTTTTTAATGCCTAATAATGGTTGTTCAACTTGTTGCTTACCTTGTGCTTTCTTTATCATTATATCATTCATTTTGAACATTTCAATTCATAAATACTTTTCCTTTTCATTTAATGTAACTTATGATTTAAAAATTTGCATATTGTAGTTTACTTAGACAATTAAATGTAGAACAAAGAATAATATTTGATGATGTTATGCATAAAAAAATTGTACCTTAATACAACGATATGTTTATTTCTTACAAGGGGCATTGGAACTAATAAAAATTTTACATTAAAATTCATAATTCAAATATTATTACAATTATAGCATAAAAACATGTTTTCTAATTTAACAAAAGCCAAGGCTTTACTTATAACATAAACAAGTAAAGTTGCTTTCAATATTGATGGTTTAATAATACATTCAACATTGAACATACTTGTTCAACAATCTTTATCTAGTTTACCAAACTTATCATCAAATTCATTAAATATATTTACATGTCAATATGAAAAATTACAACTTGTTGTGATAAATGAAATATTATTTGTTGGTGTTAAAATGTTTAATGTTATAAATAATAGGCTAAAGTCCATAAAACACATTCAAAAATATTTTTTTGGTGGTGTTGATGTTATCATGATAAATGATTTTTATCAAACATCCCTTGTGAACGATAGTTGGATCTTTCAAAATATCAAGGGTGAAAACACATTATTGGGGGGTGGGGGTGGGGGGTTATTTTAAGCAAGAAAATGTACTCTTTTTGGGTATATTCTGGTATATTTTGAAGGCAAATTTCCTTTCATTTCATCTAGTATTTTGAAATATAAATAAAATGGATTTATGGATTTTGATACAAAGGCCTCCAAAAATAACTTTTGTCATCTTTCAAATGGAAGTAATTTGTCGACAAAATGTTTTCTTTCAACAAACTTATGTTCGTTTGAATGAAAAATTTGTGTAGATGTTTTTTGTGAAATCACATGAGTCAAACTTTTCAATTGTAATTGAAATGGTATAGTAAATTCATATTCAATATATGACTAAATACTTCATTAGGTTTTGCAATTATTTGAATCATTTTTAGAGTATATTTGCATTTTGCAGTATATCATGATAATTACTAAATTTTCACAAATATATTCTTTAATCATTTAATATAAAAAAACTAGTTTCCTTAACAATTTCATTATTTGTTTATTGAATTGCTTTATTTTTAATACAATTTATGAAAACCTCTTTTAATATTGACTTGGTGGAAATTGAAAGTTGCATTGTCACAACTTTCAATTTGCGATATTTTGGCCACTATAATGTCCTTTCATTTTCAAAGATAATGTTAATGCACTAACACCAAATTTTTGGCAAACATATGTTTAACGTTATAAAGTAAATAAAGTTATGTGATAGTCTAATATGGTCTTTATACAAACTTTGAACAAAATTTATACTACAACATAAAATACAAAGGATATTCAATTTGTAATTGACAACCACCCAATAATTTTACTATTTCGTATTTATTTCATACAAATAAACTTGTGAAAAACACAATGAAAATGTGTTCATTAACACATTAGGTCCCACATTTATTTTCAAAGCAATGGACATTAACCATCAATCATGCTTGCCATTTTCCAAACTCTCAAATGATTCAAATAAAACTACAGGTTTGCATTCTACAATTCATATTTTAAAAGATATGTTGGTTGAATTTTGTGCTATTAACTATGCAACATTTAATGGTCTAATGAATGGAATTGATGACATTTTTAAAACATCAACATATTGTGAAAAAACCATTATATGGATAATGTTTTAAAATTTTAAAATTTGAATATTAACAAGAAAAAAATATAATCATTATTACAACAACATTGAATCAAAATGGACACCAATTAAACCTATCATCAAATATATAAAAGTTGGTAAATCCCAATCATTTATCATAACAAAGATTCAATTTCCAATTCAATTTGCAACAACAAGAACCATTCATCATTTTCAAGGATTATCATTATATGAATTGGTTTTTGATCCCACTAACATATACAACATTATCTCGTATTTAAACAAAAGAAAAACTATTTTTGTTAACTCCTTTCCAACATGAAAATTTATATGTAGATCCAAAAGTACATATAAAATTGAATAGATTGTAAACAATTACAACTTGGATACCATTAATTCCTCAATTAAAAAAATTACATAATCTTCATGTAATTATATAAGCTTTGAATATAATTTTTTTATGCCAACATTACGAAGACATCAATCATAATCATACTTTCAAATGTTTCATATCTTATGTCTTATTAAAACAAGAATACACCATGTGACAACAAATGTGACAAATTTATGAATTCATCAAAATGTTCATATATTTCAATCCATGGTGGTCATGGGTTAGTGATGATGTATGACACACACATGCACTTAGATTCCTTCAAAACAATAACTAGTGATGTTTAAGAATATATAGCAACAACTTTTAATATTAATACACGAAAAAAAATACATATTAAATGTGTGTATAAAGTTCATTCATGTTTAATTTCTACATTCCTAAACAATTTTCAAACCATAATTCAACAATCTCCCAAACATTGTCCAATCATCATTATGGGAGATTTTAATGTTGGCATTCTAAAAGACAATAACCAAGCAAAAAAAGAAAACAAGACTTATTAAAATTCATAAATAAATTCCAATTAAAATCACAATTTAATGAAAGCACCACAAAAGTTGGATTTCAATTAGACCATATATGGACAAATGTCCTTGGAAATGAATGCAAATTTGGCGTGACAGAAACATATTGGTTAGATTTTCACAAATTGATTTATATTGCATTCAAATTACCAAACACACTTCCAATGTATAACAAAAAACCATTAATGTCTCCATTTATTTAAAGTGGAATGTTTGTGATTATATGCAAGTGAATGTTGCATTTTCCACCTAATTAATTACTCCCAAAATGTTGCCACCTTGTGGCTTGAATTTGTATTTTTACATTTTTTCATGGACCATGTGCCAAAAAAAATCATAAATATCAATAACAAAATAAACTAAAGTTTGGACGATTTTTTTATCCGCACGTACACCCATCAAACACCATAACAAAGCACCTTTCATGAAAAACCTAAATTCAAAATGTGACAAAATCACATATAAGTTGCCAAATTTTCAAACTTAAAAATGAAAATGAGATTAAGAATAATTTTTTTTTCCATGTAAATTATATTCATTCAATATTGATGTTTGTTTCAAACACCAAAATACCTCATGCACATTGCTAAAAATTGTTTACATTTATCCAAGTTTGGAACACTTCGATTTTCTTAAATGATATAATTATTTGCAACTTTATATTCATTTGTATGGTTAAAGAAAAGACAATGGAACTATGGTTTCAATTTTTAAATATCCACAATGAATTCTAAGATGGTTAAAAAAAATAAAAATTGGTACAAATGTGAAAAAAATAATTCATGGTCCTTCATAAAGCCAACAAATTTTCATCCAATATAACTTGAGTTCATAGTATAACATTAAATGTAATACCTTATTTTCAGGACAAAGCCTCTAGTGGCAGAGCCACTTGTTTCTTACATACACCACCTTCATTCAAGTATAAACTATAGTGCATGCAGGCACCAAATAATATCGTAGCCTCAAATTATACCTCAATGTTACTCAAATCCCTAGCAAATCAGGCTTTAAACAGTGATTTAACAAGTTCAAATGGATAGATGACAACAAATGAAGGGGTTTTTGGGCAGCTTTTAAAATTATAAGTTTTTGAGGATTGGACCAAGATCCATGCTCCATTGATGGTAAAAATTCTAGGATAAATAGAAGGCATGTATATGAATGATGTTGGAAAAATCTGTGCAAAACAAAGTTGAGATGAGAGAGAAATGGATAGTCAAAGTTAGCCATCCATCGAATGTAACTCTACACAAAATCATAGAAATTCAACTATTTTTGAGTAAAAAACATTCACAAATGTTCGGGATTGTTGCCAACTGCTGTGACATTTTGTGCACCTTGTATGAATTCACCCCTCTCTCACATTCCTCAATCTTGTAGCATGAGCAAATAGCAAAGTTTGGAAGTTGGAGTTGTTAGATGCTCTGTTCAAGCTTGAAAAGAACTGCCAATCTGCCTTGAGAAACCCGAATGGGACATTGCAAGTGTAGGAAATATGCTATGACATGTCTCCTATACCATAAGGAATCAATTTTTAGTCTCAGACATACTAAGTAGGAGAAACATTAGGGCAATGAACCATTTTGGTCTGTTGTGACGTTTAAGGGTGAATGTTGTTGAGCTACCTTTCATTGATCAAGCTGTACATAATTGGCTTACCCTATTGTAAGTTTATAACTCATAGCTAATTCTAAAGATGTCTAAAGTCTAAATAATACGATTCCACTTGGATTGAGTTTTGAAACCTCTTGTCTTCCAAGAAAAAATTAGTGTAGCAAAAACAGAGATCTGTTTTACTCAAACAATTGTTGACACATCTACCTTGGGTGTGCCTTAAGATTTAATATTTAACAACCAAAAGCAGTGGTCCTGCAACTGAATAGAGACATTAACTGCTCAAGGAGGTGTTAATTAATAGCTGGAGCCATAAACTTTGGAGGGTTGGAGAAGGTCTCATAAGATTGTCAAGGTGGATGAGAGTAAGTATTTGGTGCTCCGGAATTGTTGACCATCACCATACTGGTAGTAGTTCCATCCAGTGCAAGTGTTATGTGAAAATGCTTTGATGAAGTGTTGTTTTTGATGTCAAGTGTGGAGTAGAAGTGTTATGTAAAACTTGTTATTTGCTCTCAATGTAGATGTCAGCTCAATGATGTAATTGGTTATGAGTGGGTTTGGTTAGAGATGTCAGATCAGTTTAAGAGGCATCAAAAGAAATTGAAAGGGAGGTGTACCAGCAGCAGCAGGAGAGAAGTGCCTGTCAAAGATCAAGCACTGACTCATCTAAACTGGGTCCACAAGCAACTGAAGGGAACCTCTCAAATCCTGCTGACCAGAGAATCCAGGACATGATATTGCATCCAAACCTTGTAACTGAAATAATTAGAGAGCAAAATAAGGTACTAGAGAGCAAGGGACTTTCATCAAGCTCTGCCTGATCTAAGTTAAACTCCATCCTACAGAAAATTATAAAGAAAATTTAGTCAGTAATGAGCAGGGTTCTAAACTTCAGATTTGATCTTAATATACTATTATCTCATGCTATGTATCGAAGAGCTTTTTCACTGGAGTGTGGATAGAGAGACAGGCTTGAGCCAGGGATGGCCTTCTTGCACAGATAACAGGCCTCACACTAAATTACAATAATATATTACAATCCCATTTTCAGCTTTTGCTTCTTTACACAAATCTTGACCACAAACCTAGCTTCTCTTTTATTTATTCTGCAGTTACAAAAAGGACTCCTTTTGGGTTTTTGTTGCAATATCTCAATGTTTCAAATTAGGACAACTGAGAACACTTTTGATGAGCAACCTTGGATATTATTGTTTCCAAATCAAACCAAGCAAAAGGCAAATTTGCTATAGTCTTCTAGTACTAAAGAAACTGAACTCACAATGCTATGTGACCATTTTGTTGATATGCTTAGACATGCAATCCTGAAACTTTGACACATATAACAGATCATATGTATTATCTATGAGATTGCAATAGAAACTGGGTGGGAGCTGATCTAGAATACCTATCACCACCCAGGCAGAAATGTTAAACTGGAGTGCTGGGTGGTCTTCTAAACAACACCACGGCACCCTTAAATTACAATTAGGTTAATCATGCTCATGTACAAGGCAGAGTGAGATGTATTCTGGAAAGCCCTCACTGTTGCATGATTAGTAATTTAAAGAAAATGCAAAGGGATGGGAAAGTTCAAATAGCACACTCACATAACTATTCAATTTGTGCCATGATTCCTGAATGTCTAGTTAAGAAGCTGTCCTTGCAGCTCCTTTTTAGTACTTCCTCTTTACAACATAAGTTTAGACTTGAACCTATCATCTCTGTTGGAATCACACAAGCTGCAGGGCTCTTGCACTAAAAAAATTCCTTTCCACCGTTTGCAAGGTTTGAATCCCCTCAAGTAGAGTCCGAGTTCAAGCACAGTTTTTTTTTTCCCCAGGTTGTGAGACTCAAACTTCTTGATTCTCCATTAAAGAACTACAATGGATCCATCACAGACGAAATCTCTGTAGTAGCCACCTAGTATCCTTTATATACTGTGCACCCACTGGGCTCTCACAGCTAATGACAATTTGGTTGATGATCAGCTCCCAGCCTAATTAATCTCTCACTTATAAGAATGAGTTTTACACAGGAGTTATTTAGCAACAAAATGCTTATATGCCATTGCGTATAATGTACCAAGATACGGTCCAGCTTCTTTCTTAGCTTCTTCTGTTGTTGCAAATTTCTGAGTTGCTCAAGTGGCGCAGTTTGATTCACACCTTGCAGTAGTGGAGACTTGTTGGAAACCAATTTAGTAATGTAGGAGCTGAGCTGAGTCTTGAGAGGAAGTTGGAAGATTTTGGGCTGCTAGATGGGATGATGATGGAATTCATTACCATGAGGCGAATTGAGCACCTTCAAAAGTTTGACCGAATTGCCAATTTGAAGAAGCTACATAATTTGAGACTATAGTCTGGCCATCGCTGGTTGTGGTCCTGAAGGAGAGAGCCTGGCCATACAGAACACGGCCTTGGTATTGCCAGTTCTGTCCCCAGTTTTGCTGCAATGACACCCACTGGTTTGTGCGTGAGCCCATGATGGACACTTGCTGCACATCCCCGGCTCCTCCCACATTTGTGATCAGCACCAAAAGGAAGTAAGGGTTGCCATGGATGGTGAAATGCACTCCTCCTTGTCTCTGACATGGTACCCTGCACACACGCCATGCAAAACCTCAGCCCAGTAATTGTTCCAAGCCTTGTGAGAAATGTCCTTATGTTGCATGGTAAATCATATTTCTCATGAATAAAGCAGCTAGATTCTCACGTAATGAATAAAAAATTCAAAAGAAATCTGTTGATCAGTATCTTTTTTCTTTCATGTAAGTGCTGAGCATCCAAGAGGAATGTAACATTCAATGAGACCCAATCTTTAGGACTTGTCCCAAAAAAAATTCTTTGACAACTTGATCATCTATTGCAGCCATGAATAGAAATGTGACAAACCTAAATCAAAATTGCTCTTTTCTTGACCTATGTATCTCAAAAGGATTTATATCCAGCGTTATAAAACAGATGGCCAGTTTTGTTCTGGCCAAGATTCCATCGGTCCCTGGAATCCCCAAGACCTGTGCAAAGAGTCCTTCAAGATTGCAGCTAACAGGAGGACTCCCCAGTTCAGAAGACTTGTTTTAAGGAAACAAGTGATAAAAATTTTACCGTTTGTAGAGGACAGGAACAATTCCAGCAATGGGTGCAGCGAGCTGGAGAAAGGCAGGCACGGCAAGGTCGAAGTGCCGGAGAGGAGGATTGCACCATCCGCCGTTGTCGTTGGGCAGCGCCCAATTGGCAGGACACAGATTGGTGGCCGTCACAGTCAACCCGGATGCTCCTGGCACGCACCATTGCGGTTCATTGCATATCAACCTGTAGCAAGCTCCACACCTCAAGCCGGAGTCGAAAAGAGCCGTGCTCAGCGCTGCTGTGTTGGTTCCATAGCCTGTGGTGTACAGATTGCCATATCCACATGCACCACCTACAAACCAACAACGTCGGCGCCCTCAACTTTAGCTCATTCTTTCATGCTCAAAGACTTGCTGAACTTAGGTATAAGAAGACTTTCTCATCACAATATTCCTGATCAGAGTTCTGCTGTTCAGCTCAAAAAGAACAACTGTAGTCGACCTTCTTGTCGTCATGGGAGCCCTGCTGCAGGTAATTCTACAGCTAGGCCGCAAGATTTCTTCCACCCCATACTAGCAACTTTTATTGATCTGTGACCCCTGGGCTTCCGGATTCTTTGAAGAACTGATAATGGGTGACTGATACATTGCCCAGCTACAACGAGGAACATATATGCGTGATCCCTGGTTTTGTGGAAAATTTTGCATTGCAAGCTCCTCTAGTGCATTACTCCGTGGAGAAACTCAATAGTATGGATGTGAATTGCGGGAAATTTTGAAAGTCGAGAGAGAGATCTAGAGAGGGCATTAGAATTCCAATCCCACCTTGAGTACCAGACGCATCAGCGCCACCATAGAACGTAGCATGGCCTGAACTCCAGTAGTTATCGCCATAGTAGCCTCCGGCAGACACTTGACACAATCGCGAGGCTCCCGTCACCAACACAACCAGCACTAGTAGCAGAAATTGCTGCTGCATCGGAACCAGCAGCACACCTCGACTACAGCTCCTCCTCTTCATGGCACTGCAGGCCATAGTTATAACACCTGCACAAATGTACACTACAGTTCATTACTAGAGAGATGACAAATGAACAATTGGTGAATCTGAAGCTTCAAGAAGTCATAGTCTATCACTTCCTACAAAAAATTACGTTCCAGGCCTGGCCGGTTAGATCAGCTGAATTCAAAGTTCAAACCTTTAAATCACGATCTACTCCGTCAGAAAATCCGTTACAAACTTTCTCAGACAACAACAGTTCCTGAACACTGCAGTCCATTTCAAATACCCATTGAATCTCTGGAAGAAAGTGGCCCTAAATACAAAGTTCTGCAAGGCTAGACATTGTGTTCAACTTTAGTTGAACTTCTTCATGACAAGAACTGTCTGGATTCAGCTCGGAATCAGCTGAGCATTCATGATTCATGAAAGCACCACCGAATAATTCATGATCTGCAAGCAACACATAACAGAAGCTCTGCCGCCCTTCTGCAGGCAGCACAACAAAACATCCAAGAAAGTCGGGATCAGAATTGGGTGCTAGTGCTCTCGAGTTCTAACTGCATTCACCCACCCGCCGATTGAGCTGCAGGGTGTTAATGACGAGCTCGAGAAGCTGGTGAACTGGCAAAAGCCTGACTGAGTTGCAGGAATCCTTGCTTGCTCCAAAGAAGTCTTGCTCCAGTGGAGAAATGGAGAAGAAAGAGGCTGACTTTAAAAGCAGTTTAGGAGCCCATAAATTGAAGGAGAGTTCTAAAGGGAATAAAATGTTACAAGAGCAACAGACACAACAAGTTCGAGTAGCTACTAGTGTCAGAGGAAGGTAGGTGGTGTCAGAGTGGGCTGTGATCAGTCAGTTAGCTCATGAGGGAGGAGCATTACTTACTGTCGAGGACTCTCACTGCCTGCCTGCCTGCCTGCCTTTTGAAGCAAACTTGTATGTACAATACTGTATGTTGTTGTGGACAGATCTTCTGTAGAAACTCCAAAATTTCAAACTAAAGAAAAAAAAACAAGTACTCTGGGCTGCATTCCATAGATTCTCTTAGTAATTTACCAGTTTTGGTGGCTGCTTTTGATCCCCAACACATTACTAATTACTTAGTAGGCATAAGTGATCATTGTCCATACACCGACAAGCGGTTTTTTCCCAATTTTGTGTTGTAGCTGAGGTGGTGATCATCCATAATCTGATCGGTTTTAAAGGGGCCTTACCACCAAAATGGCTCTCAAACAGGGGGCCATGTAGAGGATAGTCCCTTCCATGTTCAGGATTTGCAGTCAATGTTTTTTCCTTGGGTGAATTTTCACCAGTAGGAAAGTTTTGTTTGAAAATGCAAAAATTGAGTGCCTTTGGGGGTTTCTGATTGCTAAATTTTTTTAGAAGTAAAAATTGTAATTTGAAAGAAATTGCCAGATTCTACATCATGTTCCAATAGGGAGGCAATAATATAGAATGATGCTTAAATGTTTTTTTATTTTCATGGTTTCTCCATAGCCAAATTTGCCTAAATCGAATTATTCTGATCAAGGCTGCATCACAAAATTGCAGCGGGAGGGGGGAAACATGCTGCACACAATGAACTAAAATTACCCACATCCCCCAGATCGGAAGTGTTTCATTACCATGTTTTCTTAACCATTGTTCTTCCCAAGATGAACTAGTGAACATGGTAGAATACCTTATCACTTTATGAGACATTGGACAGATTGGATTCCATTTGAACTGCAAACATGATAGAGTGGTTTCCCATTTGCACAACATATTGTCACTATTCATTTGTCAGCTTTGAATCTATATGCTATATGATTCACATACAGTTATTGCAGTAACTTCTGCTGTAGCCAACGTCTGGTTCTTTTGAGATCTGAATACAACTTAGGAAGAGCATGCCATGGGCTATTTTGTGGTCACTTTGTAATCAGCATCCTTTTGGCAAATTCTTGCCACTACACTAAAAAAATAAAATAAAAAATTCAGTGCAACTCATATGAAGGATTTTTGGCACCAAAGTTGCCAGATTTTGAGGGAATTGTTTCTGAAATAGCCATGTTCAGACAATAGGTTCTAGCTCGCAAAAATATAGCATGATTCTTAAAATTTTCTACTTTCCTTTTCAGCCTGTAGCCAAATTTGGCTAATTCCTCTTGTGAACACATCACCACTGTGGCTACATCACAAAATTGAAAAAAAAACACAAAACAAAACAAACTGGTTTGTAATGTGTTGCATATCTCCAAGTACACATGGTCTATATATAACTCATCATCCAAGAAGGTAACTTTTGTGATTGCCACAAGCGGATGTCTTCTGCATAAGTGAATGAGCTAGGCTATCATGAATGCATGACTCAATACACTATCATCAAGGAGTCTGAATTGCTGCTTGTGGCTACCACTCATGAGAAGATCATTACTCAAACCTCACTACTCACTACCCATCACCCAACACTATCCACTTAAAAACATAGCTAGCCTAATACCTGCTGACATTCTTTATGCAGTTTGTTTTCCTTAATTTTAAGAAAAGTCCGAGAATGCCTTGGAAATTTTATATTTATGGAGTGGACCAAAACTCTTATAAAATCCAAGCATTTCATTTTTAGATCATTGCATTACTTGCATAGTTTGCAATGTGGCATTACTAGAACATTGCAACGTTTTCATCTTTTTTTTTGTTAGTCACCTGCAGATTCTGCATCTCATCAAAAGAAGACTTAATTTTGCATCTTGTAAACAGAGAAATTGAAAAAAAGGAAAAAAATGTTAAGTAGTATCAATCGTAGTGGTTTTTTTGTCTGGGTGAATTTTTGCACTGCTGAAACAAAAAAAAACCCAGTGCAATTGTAAATAAGCATTTTTTTGGGGGAAAAAAAAAGCAAAAGTGACTCCATTCAGTTCTCCTTTTTCTATTTTCCACTTTCTTTTTACCGCTACTTACTCTTTTGCTCTGAGTACGTCGGTAGTAGTTGGTACTTCCTATCATGACTTATTTACAGATTCTTTTGTCCTGTGTGACTTCGTGCCTTTAGGCTCGACTCGATACCAACATTGTGACTAAAGCTTAGTTGCAATTCCTCCGCAATTTTCCAGATGAAAGATCCAAAGGAAGAAAACCTAAAGGCATTGAATCGTGTATTCCACATGCATCGGTTTGGGAACGATTTTATCGTTTTATATCTGCCAAGTATTGTTTTATCACTTCTGACCAACTTCTCATAGAATTGTCATCAGCAGATTCTGCCCATCACGTTAAGGCTCTTAGGCTGACCTGCTCTCTCACAGGCATCTCACCAGCACATAGAAAATGGTGAGTTCTAGCAAATAGTCGACAAAATTCCTAATGATGTGGAAGAACATCTCCACAATGTCGATTATGTCACATATTGGTCATCAATCAGACCAGGCTTATAACCAACCCCAGCTTGGCTGGGCTTGGCAGGGTTTGTGACCACCCCTCTTTGCTTGCCCACATCCTCACAATTGCCATTACAGAGTACAACTTTGGTGCTCAGTTTGTATAAGACTTCGTTATAAAGGAATTAACCTTCAAACAGACCATTCATGGCCATTCACAATTTAAGTTACATTAACAATGGTCACATTTAGAGTTAAGCCATCTACCTACAAATTCAAGAGTCATCAAAAGAGACTCGAAGATAATGAAACCAAAAAAAAACCCCCAACACCCCCAAAGTTATCTCAGACTACCATGAGAGTAAAATCAGAGTCCAACTTCAAATGTAAAAACTCTAGTTTGTTATTGCCCAACACGGTGTGCAAGCCAATACATAGCACAATACTCATTTCACTTCTGTGGTAGCCAATTGGTGTTTTGATGTCTATACGAATAACATCTTTTGGTAAAGTAAGATATGATTGTCTCAACCAAGACTCTGTTCAAAATTATGCAATCAGAAAAACATTCACTAAGAGGTTTCAATTTCCAAGTGCAATGATTCAGTCATTTGGTGGCAATTTGGCAACCACTTCAAGGTGGCCAAATAGAGACAAAGTGGCCGTTTCACAGTAGATGATTAGATTAGGAGCAAAATGGCCCTCATGTACCCACATGGTACTCACCAAACAGCCACAAGGAACCAAACAACGCATTGGTGCAAGGTTTGCACTCATGGATAGCTTTCAAATCTTTTCTTAGTAGAATAATATGGTTTGGAAAAAACACCCCACCACTACTACTTTTATGAAGCTAGCTGATTCTGAATAATGGGGTTATTTTTTCTCAAATTTTTGAAGGGTTTTCAAAAACTTCCTCCTTGGTATGAGTATTTTTCCTTTTTGCAAGAAACCAATTCTCCACATATCGGCATGAAACTTGCAAGTATGATTCTCAAGTGGAAACATACATATACATATTCATGGCACCAATACATTTCAAATTATTTCTAAGCTCCTTGAGTACAAATTTTTCACTTGCTATTGTCCCCAAAGATCCACAACATCATCTAACAATTATTGTTAATGGTTAGGTCATCTTCAGTGGGTGGGTTGGGTCTTTCAACAATGGGCTTGAGCCATTTGCCTTCAGACAGATAACAATTGGGACGTTTATGTGTGAGAGGAGGTTAGATTCTAGACCATGTTTCTATATCAATGACCCCACAGTCCCTGAAGGCACAATTGCTTGTGAAAGCAACTCAGACTTCACACCCCCCAAAAAACATAAAAAATTCTAACAGCCATCATAGCTTTTGAATATGCCATAATGCCACACAGCTGGAAGAACATAGCAAGTACAGACAGTTTGAATGGGGGGGATTGTGCACTCTCCCAACCCTGTGTGCTCACCTAGAATTCACAGCATCAAGGTGGTAGGTCAGTGTCTGAACACTCCAGCTCTTAGAGAGCTTAAAATCCTTGGACATAGTTCAATTGCCTCAATAGTTCAAAGAGGGATTATAGAGTTCAGGTTGGCACACCCATATGTTTTTAATCTCTCAAAACAAAAAAGAATTGAGAAAAATATGGGGTCTGAAAATAAGAGGCTCTAATGCAATTTTTTCAAGCGTTTTGCACTTGGACATACTCATTCTTCTCTTGCTTCTTTTTCACTGCTTGCTTCAATGAAATTCAAAAAAACATTGTAAATCTCCACTTGGTACACCCATAGCCATGAAAATCATTAAAAAAAGCAAGCAATGAGGAATTATAAGGATAAATGTTTGATTATCAGCTTGTGGATTCAATAACCAACTTGTGTTTGATGATAAGTGTGTTTATCCTAACTGTTGTGGAAAATTGGGTCTGTTTTGTAGAGAGCCCACTAGAGAAATCAAGTGGGTAAACTGGTCTAAACTTGAAGAGGATTAGAAAGCATCTTGTAGTAAGTAGTCCACCACAAAAATTTCCAAGGCTGAAGCTGTCATGTGAAGACTCCATATGCATCATTTTGCCACATAATTGGTGTTGGGTTTTCACGCTTCCATGGAATTGAGAGTGAATGTGCAGCCAGGGCTTACAGGCTCTGACAACAATCAGTAATCCTAATTGACCTCAGCCCAGTGCTAATGGGGAAGCTAATGGCCTGCCTCCCTTATAGGTATGTCATGTTCCCTTACCAAAGGACAACAACAATAAGTTATTGGCTTGCTTATTGTCTGGGAAGAAGCCCTTAGGCTGTCATGATTCTGTCAGAAGAGAATGCATCAAGCTCTGGTGCATGATTCATTCACCCACTCTCTAGATATAAAAGAGTAAAACCGATCTCCCAACATAAGCAAGAGAAGAGCATCTTCCCTCAAGTGGTTGGTAAAGCCCCAAACCAAAGCCCCAGGCCATGGCTTTAACCATGTGTAAAGACCTCGTCGGTTTTTTTAAAACATGTTCTGAAATTTAATTATCGCTCCTTTTTTAGAAATGCAATGCCTGCAGGAGTCGGCATTACGCCTTTTTCAAAGCACCCTGCCTTTGTGGAGGAAAAACTACAGCCAATAAGGAGCCCTCCAACTACACTACAAAATTTTGACAAAATCTTTACATAGTGCACAGCCCACTTTGTCACATGATCATGTTGGCGGTGGGGCTGTCTATATTCCCTACCTTTTTATTTTTTAGGGTACTTCCAGAAGTGACTTTTTACCTTTCCAAGTAGAGCCTCTTATTGGAATATAATGTAAGGAAATTGACAAGCTCGGGCAGTTGAAAGTCATGAAAAAGACAATAATTTACTCGATCTTCCACTCATGTCTTGGCATCTAAATAAATGCCTGAAAATGTGATCTTGTAGTGTGAAGTATCAACTCTAGTGCTGTTCTTTCCATTTGGTGATGTATCTGAAGCAGGGATTTTTTTTCCCTGGCAAATTTTCACAAATTGTCAACCCAAAAAATGTGATATTTCAACCTGTACAAATAGTTTTTATGAACAAAATAACCCAAATTTGCCAGATTTCTGCCAGAAAAACACCCCAAAAAAAGAAGAACAAACAAACAAGTCACCATAATTCTTTACTACGTTTGGCTATAATGGAGCATATAGTGGAATGTATCAAGGGATTCTTGAGTTTTCCTTACTTTCATATCTACTCTATAGCCAAATTTGGTTAAATCTTCTTATTGAGAATTGCCACTTCTGCTACATCACAAAACTGAAAAAGAAAATAAGAATCCATAAAAACATTTCAGCAAAATTCGGGCTAGAAACTATATATGAAAATTCTAATAAAATGTAAGCATCCATTGTGTTTAATCTGCTACTACCTATTTGGAAACTATTATAGAAATCAATTTCTAATATAAAAAATTCCGAATTCTGGCAATTAAAAACCATCAAACCACTTTTTTTCACATTTTCTATTTTGAATTCACCAATTGGCAAAAGCTTGCCATAAGAAATATAACTGCTGATCAACTTTGGATCAATATAGCACAAATTCATATTGTATCGCATGTACTAAAATTTGACAAGTCTAGTCTGTTACTGAGTTCTGTGACTGTAAACACTAGGGTAGAATTGCCCATCATTAAACACGTACCTATCCTTGAACTATTTCCAAATTTTCCGAATTCCTCAGCCAAATTGAGTGATTATTTTGTTTTGGATATGCAAACTGGAGGATTACAAATGTTCTTTGAGTGTCATAAGTAAAGGAGCAACCTCGAAAACACAGGAAGAGGATGATTGATATTTTGTTTCAATTTTTTTGAAAAATAGCTCTAGACCTCTCTCTAGTTCCAACCCCATATCTTCGTCATTTTTAAGTTCATTTTGAGTGATTTAAAACATGATGGGTGTGGCAGCTAGGGCTTTACAAAAGTTCTTTGTATTCCAGCAGCAAAGATGCAACTACTAAAGATCTTAAGCTCAAAATCCTATTCTGTTTTAATCCACCCAAGACCAAACACTGAACCCCCTTACACCAAACACCCATATCTTGCCCATTCTTCTACCAAATTGACATTTTTTTGGGATGTTGGAAGTGCTAGGTGGAGGGCTAAAAATGTTTTTTTAGTTTCAGAATTAGAGGAACAATCTATGAAGATTTGACCTCATTTGACTTCTTAAGTGTTCACTCACCAGCCTATCTACCCTAGAGTAGTTTGATTTTTAGAGCCAGGCCGAACCAACACCCACCAGTACACCATCCAGTGGATGCCTGTTATAAACCTCAACCAAGTTAATAGAGTTATCCGTAAAGTAAGAAAAACACAGCACGAGAACCCTGAGTTTTGGTCATACACAGGGTGAGATTCAAAAAAAACCTGCAAACAAGTACATTAGCGTTCAACGGGGGATGAAACTCAGAATACCATCAATTTTGGTGGTAAACTGAGTTTCATCCTGTCTTTCCTTTTTCCTGAGCGCCTCGACTGCTGCTACATATATTTTCACTGCTCCTAACTGTCCAACGACTATAATTAGTCTCGACGCTTGTGCATTAAATGCTGAGTATCAGCATTTCATACTGGAATTTATTAAAATGTTTTTACTTTGCGAATACCACTGAAAGAGAGTATAGGAGGTGAAAGGAGGCCCAAAGACAGGGTGAAGAGCGGGTTACTTTACGGTCCTTTTTTTTTCCTGGGAACAGTTTTCTATCACTTTTTTTTGGCCCACCCCTGACCTCAAGTTTTTTTTTGGGAAGCTCCTACCGACCCCAACCCACCTATCACCCTTCTTCCTACCACCCACCTACCTCCTTCATCCTGCTGACCCCCTCCCCACCCACCTCCTTTTGCATTCACTTCCATTGCCAGAGCTTTTGAGCTAGAAAGAGCTTGAGTAGCTCAGAGTTTCAAGAGCACAAAATCCACAAGAGCTTCAAGGGTTGGGAGCTTCAACATGGTGGCAACAAGAGCATGAAAGCAAGAGGAGCTTCAAGGTGGTGACAGAAGTGGGAGATTGAAGCAAAGCTCCCTCTCCTCCTCCTTTCTTATTTCTTGCATTTTTTTTGTTACGAAGAAGATGACAACAATGTCACTGTTGTCTTCTTTTGTCTCTTCTTACTGCGAAAAAAAAGACAACAATAGTGTCACTGTTGTTGTTGTCTTCTTCTCTTTTTTTCTTTTTTTTTTGCTCTGAAGAAACACTATTTTTTCTAGCATAACACCACTCTACCTGGGTTGGGGAAATGATGGTACCAGCTCCATCAACTTTCCTTCCTGCAATTCCATCTCAAGTTGTAGCGGCAAGACTTACTATTGTAAAATCAAAGCAAGAGTACTATAAGCAAAAATCTGATCAACAACATGGATTGAAATCTTGTCATCTACTTGTTTTATTATGGTGCAGGGGCTAAGTACTTCGCCTTGGAGATGAAGGCATTGAAAGATGATTGTGAACGTTTTGAGATTTTCCCATTGGGCCACATCTACTCTAGCAAATCAAATTAAAAGCAATAGCAAACAAAAACTTTGTTCTACAAAACCTAAATGAAAATCAAGACTTCTTGTTGCAAATTGTTCTACATTTATGTTTTCAAAAGTAATTTCCCAGTTCCCTTAGGTCATGTTTGATCATGCCAAATGTTGAAGTTTCTTGGAATTTTTGTTTGATCATCTTCAGTGCATGTAAGAGGACTTCGTAGATATTTCAACCCATCTTGGTACTTAAAGTCCATCATCCTTTACACTCCATATGATCTAGCTATGCTCCATGCTACCTTCAAGAAGGTGATTGATCTCCACCCATGTTTTTCTCATCTCACAAACTTTCTAGAATTTATCTCTACCTGTGTCTTTCTCCATCCATGTTATCTAGGATTTGTCACAAGCTTCAAGAACATAAATCTGTTTGTGAAATTCATGAAGAGAGTCTGACAAACAATCTAGAAAAAAACTTGCTAAGGATTGATTGGGAATCACTATTGTAAGGAATTTTTATTTGAGCTTGCAAATCTAGTATTGATGAAAATTTATTATACAAGTGTGGCCACACATGACCTAGCAAGTAATTATCAAGAAGCTCATGACCGATGTCCTATTTAGAGTGTTTTTGTCTAGAGGTATGGATTTCTCTTTAATGGTTACAGTGGCATCACGACCTCTCAACGACAATAAAGTTGTTAATGTCTAGCGTGCCTAACTTCACATTTTTTTATCGGCCTCAAGGTGATGATAGATTTTGATTAGTATTTGAAAGTTCTCAATATGATTCCTATTCGGGTGTAATAGTATATAATAAGATGCATGTATGGATTATAGAAATGACTTTGTGAATTGGTTTTTTCAAAGAATTGGAATTCATTGTCATCATGGAGGAAATTAAAAGTTATTATTATTTAACTTGGTGATTTTGATTACTTGAGCAATATTTTGAATTAAAATTTGGGTGGGTTTCCTATTCTGGTTATAGGGATCATTTGATCTATGAGCTGCAAAGGAAGTTGCAAATTACTTGAAAACAAATGACCATGAATAAAATACCCCTTTTAGCAATTGTTTAAGGTAATAATTTATCTTTGAGGCAACCACATATTTACCATTATGACATGTTCCCCATTTTAGGGTGGGGTTGTTTTGGACTTGGTCATTTTTTGCACATTTTTGTAACATGTCACCCATGTTTTTTTATTCAAGGCACTTTACTTTCATTTCACAACATCTTGTGTTAATAGTTAGAAATACATTCTCACATATTCTTATATGTATGTTTGATGAAATTATCAAAAAATTGATTCTAATCTTGCACTCAAACCAAAAACTCCTTTTTTTACCCTAAAAAATAACAAGCTCAAACCTAGAAGGAAAATAATACCCTCATGAAGGTATTTTGTAAACACCACGGATTGAATTATTTTAGTCCAAGCTATTGGAAGGGTATTGTTTGTGCCCAAAATTACTCAATGCACATGCAATACCCCTATTAAGGTATATTAAAATTCCTTTGGCTCCATAACATATTTAAAGAATCTTGGAGGGGTATTACATAACCATACCAAAACATAAAAGGAAAGCAATACCCTATTTGGGGTTTTTTGTAAACACAATGGACTATTATAACGATATTGCATTGCCCAAACAAAACCTAGAAGGAATGCAATACCCTCGTGAGGGTAATTTGTAGACATTGTGGATTGAATTATTTTGGTCCAATCTATTAGAAAGGTATTGCTTGTGCCTAGAATTACACAATGCATGTGCAATACCTCTCTTAGGGTATATTAGAAATTGTTTAGGCTCTATCACATATTTATTAAAACCTAGAAGGGTATTACATAGCCATAAAAAAATATAGAAAGAAAACAATACCTTATTTGGGGTAATCTACAAACATCATGGGCTTAATCATTTTGGTTCGGGCTATTGAAAGGGAATCGCTCATGCCCATAACTACTCAATTCACATACACTACCCCTTTCAAGGTATCTCATAAAACCTTTGGGCTCCATAACATACCTTTTGGAATTTGGAAGGGTATTGCACAATCCTAACAAGATTTAAAAGGCAAGCAATACCCACATCATTTTGCAATAATATCACAAACCATGAAACAAAAGAATGTTTTTTTAAATACTTATTCCATGCTCATTATATAATGGAGTTAAATGCAATACATGCATCATCTTGGAAATGAGGGTATTACAAAAAATTTCACATTGATGTTAAAAGGTCCACTTGAACAAAGTTATGGAGTTAAATGCAATACATGCATCATCTTGGGATATTTGTATTCACTTTGAAACTTGGAGGGATATTGCATAGCCTTACCAAATTTAAAAGCAATACAATACCCGCACCATATTGTGACAATATCTTAAACCATGGTACAAATGAGGGTATTGTCAAGTTAATCACATTGATGGTAAAAGGTAATGAAATTATCACTAAAATGAGGGTATTGCAATTACACGTCAAAATTTTACTCAAGTGAATTATACTATTAAATGGCCAATATTGCAATACCTTCATGTACATATACCAACGATTTTGCATTGGTCCATTGAACAATTCTTATCATTTATGAATTTGGGAATATCTTTCAACTATATATAATGTTTATTTTTCAACATAAATTTTTTATTAAAATATTATGTATTTAAGAATGCAAAAAATTCAATAAACCCACACATTGATTAATTAAGTATATCATTATTTCATATATTGTAAATTAAATTGTACATATAATTTAAAAATTACATAGACCAAACATATATAATATTAGGAATTTATATTTTAAAATTCAATTAAAACTTTTATTCCTAAACCTTAGACCATGACTGAAGGAATTTAGGGTTCTTGTTGAACAATTGTTTTTATGTTCTAAAAAAGGAGAAAATTGGGTCATTATTAAAGCCAAATATTCAAACAAAAATTAAATGGAACACAAACACAATTTACATATTTGGGAAATTTTTAATTCTTTTTGAAAATCAAAAACATCATAACCAAATTACACTATACATAATAATGGGTTTATATATTAAAATTACATTTAATGTAAATTTTAATAAATTCTTATCTTTTTTTGAATAAATATTAAGATTATATATATATGAATTAAAAATATAATTTTATAATATTACTATATATATATATATAAGGTTAGGTTATGTAACAATTAGTCTGCTAGTTTATTATTTATGCTAAGCTAGGTTGTCTAGTTTGGTTAATGTCAATCAAACAACCTTGGCTATGAATTGTTGTTGTAGTTGGCAATTCATCTTATGTTTACACCTACATCCATATGGTGTGGAAAATGCCCATCTTAACAAATATCCAATGTGCTTCTCTAATGGTCATCTAATTTTCATGCTCACAAAAAATCGATAAAAAATCACAAAATCACAATATTTTTGAGAATTAGAATTCGAGTTAGAACTAAAAACTAAAAACTATAATTAAAACATGCTTATTATTATGGCCATTGATGAAGTTGTTATTTTAATTTTGTTGGTGCATAATTTGCAAGGGATATGGTGTGATAATATCTTAATTTTGAGCTAATTGATTAAGCAAATGAAGCCCTATCATAACAACATCCATAATTTTGTCATCAAATATTGTTAAGGTTTTTCTTCAAATGGTCAGTTCCCTCCATGACTGATGATGAAGACAAGTTTTTCCCAACAAGCTTTTTAGAGGGATTCATGGGTTAGCTGGTCACTTGAAACAAACTTTGTGTTGCATGCATGCTTGAAATGATTCAAACAATCAAAATTCAAAAACCCTAAGGGATGCAAAAAACCTAAGGAAAAATGATGGGTGCTTTCAAAATGGAGTGGAGGATTGGAGAATAAATGTGTGGGTGGGTGGGTTTTCACCGTTTTCTAGTGACAATGATCTTCTAGCGGTTTGGGAATTTGAACTACTACTGTAGAAAGAGGAGGAAACTTTGGAACATTATGGAAGTTAGTTGGTTTTTTTTGTCAAGCTTCTTCTTGTACTATTCTTCTTCTTTTTCATTTGATGATGATGATGTAACATTTTTCAATGAGGGTGCAGTAAGAAAAATAACAATATTCTTTGTTGCTTGAATTTCAAGCATCACATTACTAATTTTTGTAGCCATTATTGTTGTTGTAGAGCATTTGAATTGTTGATGTTGATGTTGTGATTGCTTTGGAAACAAATTGAAGAAAAAATATGTAGGAAAAATGTCAACCACCAAGATGTCATACCTCCGAGCATGTAGTTAATGTACCACATCCTTGAATGCACCATCTTGCAATGTCAATATCACATACATCTTTGGGTGGTGGATGATCCATGGCCCATAATAACATGTCAACATGACTCATCACCTTCACACTACTAGTACTCCCATTTTCATTATACCCTACAAACAATCCACCATAAGCAGAATGAATAAAACATAAAAATACAGTTTAACACAACACCATCACACATGATTACTAAAGTACTTGCATGAAGCTTCTAATGCACAGTTGATTTCAAGCCAAAGTTTTAAATTTAGTTGATTTGAATCAATTGGGTTGGCTAGCAATGGATTTTTTTGAAAAGAAAAGTTCTTTTTGGAGTTTCAAACTTGGGTTGACTTTATGGAACTTTGAACAAATTGATTTTTTCATGAGTTGGATTTGCAACTTGTAGTTTCACAAATATTTTGAGAAAAGAGGACATGGGTACCAATTTGTAAAAAACTTGAAATAAAAAGTTTTTGAACAAAGAAGATATATGGGAACCCATTTGCATAGAACTTGAAAAGAAGTCTCTTGAGCAAAGAAAATATCGGTATCCCTTTGTAAAGAATTTTATACAGAAGTCTCACGACAAGTCAAATCAATGGGTGCAACACATAAGCTGTAAATCCTATCAGGCAAGATTAGTTGTTGGGAAAAGGATTGCCTATTCTTGAATCTACTAGATTTTCTTTACCCATCAAGTTGATAATGTTAATAATTATCTTTTGGAAATTTTAAATTATCATTAAAAATAAAGTTCATAAAAAATTTGCACTATACATAACCATGGGTTTATATATAATTCTAATCAATTTTTATCTTATTTCAAATAAATATGAAGATATTATATGTATTAAAATGAAACAACAATATAATTTCATAATATAATTAATTATATATAATGTGTTACCGATATGTTATAAATAACAATATATTTAAACCAATATTTAAGCAAATATTATACATCATAAAAAATAAAATTTAAATCATACATAGGATCATATATCAGAAAGATCATTTTTTTATTATTATGTGAACCATTAAAAAAAAATCATGAACTTAAATTTTTTTTAAATAGACATTAAAATTTTATTAAATTATAAAATTTATGGTTTTGTTTTTGGAAATGAATTTAAAACTTTAAGAGGGAAAACATTTATACTTACCAACCATTGAAATGGTATGGGTGTTATCATGCCACCAAACACAATCATAAAGATAAGAATAAATAAAAAGTTCTATAGTTGGACCAAATTTTAAATGTACATCATTGAAAAAATGTTAAGCATGAACTTTAATTTTTTGATCTTGACAAACTATGAATGTCTAACATTAAGTAATAAATTTTACATTAAACCCTAAACCTTTGTACCATTAATGTGATCAATTTCACTTTACATTCATTTTTATATATGTTAAATCATTTTGAAAACATGAATTTCATGATGTATTGGCAGGGAATCAAATATGTAAAAAATATTCTTATGTTTCATGGGTAATGAATTATCATGATACAATACAGTTATTGTATTTGGACTCCATTACTTTGTTCAAATGACCTTCTACCATCAATGTGATCAATTTTGCAATACCTTCATTTACTTGAATCAATATGTATGACATGATATATTGAACACATGATTAATTTTTTTTTTCAATGTCCTTTTGTTTCATGGTTTAAGATATTATTACAATATGATGCAAATATTATTTTCCTTCTACGCTTTGGCATGGTAATGCAATACCCTTCCAAGTTTCAAAAAATATGTTATAAAACCTTAAAGATCCATGGGATACCTTACAAAGGGTATTGCATGTGCATTGAGTATTCCTAACCATTAACAATACCTTTTTGATAGCCTAGACCAAAAATTTAGCCCATGGTGTTTATTGAATGCCCCAAGTAGGGTATTGATTTGCTTGTAAGTTTTTGTAGGGCTATGAAATACCCTTCCAACTTTCAAAATATATGTTATGGAGCGCAATGTATTTCTAGGATAACCTAAGAAAGGTATTGTAGGTGTATTGAGTAGTTTTGGCCATGAACAATACCCCTCCAATAGTGTAGACCCATGGTGTTTAATTATAGAATATAACTAATGAGGGTATTAGTTTCCTTGTTAGTTTTCATAAGGTTACGCAATACCTTTCCACGTGTCAAAAAATATGTTATGGAACCCAATGTATTTTTGGGATACCTTAAGAGGGGTATTGCATGTTTAGTGAGTCCTTCTGGGCATGGACAATACCCCTTTAATAGCCTAGACCAAAATAATTCAGCCCATGGTGTTACAATGTAACCCAATGAATGTATTGCATTATTTCTAGATTTTGTTAAGGCTACACAATACCTCTCCAAGTTTCAAAAAATATGATATGGAGCCCAAAATGAGGTATTGCACGTTCATTGAATATTTTGCTTTATGAACTTGAGTACAACATACATTAAATGTGTCTAAATTGAACTAGAGCTTTGTATTGCTTTGATTATCCACTTGGTTTACAATACCCCCATGGAAAACATTCTCTAAACAAAACTTGCAAAACCTTTATATAGGGTGTGTCAAATACTTTAATCTTCCCCTTATTTATTTGTTTGAATGAACAAAACCAAGCTCCATGAAATACCTTCATTTTATTCTTTCCTCATCATTGTCAACCATTGGGGGTCTATTAGAGTGACAACCATGTAGGTAGGTGTAGCCATGTAGGTGGGGTTTGGTAGGTACCTACTTAAAGTGTTGGTAGGTAGGAAG
>Ga0116231_10004789_pt1 | contig 27154 bp, 24 predicted proteins | sample S1TSphgellanicum_2_FD_89695 | JGI IMG/M metagenome (GOLD analysis project Ga0116231, IMG submission 89695) | Host-associated microbial communities from peat moss isolated from Minnesota, USA - S1T2_Fd - Sphagnum magellanicum MG | ecosystem: Host-associated > Plants > Peat moss > Unclassified... | reverse complement strand
TTTTATATTTGGTAGAAGGGAGTCAAAATTGGTTTTTTTTTTTTTTTCCTGGAAAATCATCATTTTGGCTCCGTAAAAAAGGGGAGGAAAAAAAAAAAAAAAAAGCTGTTGCAAGGTGATGATTTTCTTCAATAATTTTTTTCTTTTTGGAGCAAAAAAGTTGGGAAATTTTTGGACAAATGTGTTTTTTTAGTGTGATTTTTTCTAAATTTTCTTTTTCTTTTTTGAAAAATTCGCCAAATTTCCATATCACAGAAATTATATTTAATTATATGTTTATTTTATTTTATTTAAAACCCTGGTGGAAGGTCCCTCCACATGGTGTCACCTGTGAAACTTTATTTATTGTTATACCAGGCCATGGCCACAAAAAACCTCATGTAAGGTACTATAGAATCTGCCCGACTTAGATACATATTAATAATAAAAATAACCCATAAAATATTTAGCTTTTTGGCGAAACTTCAACCAGGAAGTTAACTTTGAGGGTTTACATTTGCCAGAAGTGAGAAAAAAAATCGCCATATTTTTACATTTGATTCTAATTTCTCAAGGTATGTACTGAAAAAAAAACAGAAGGACTTTTTTTTATTATTTCAAATTGATTCATAGCCAGATTTGGCTAAATCTTCTTAGGGATGATTGCCCCTTTTTCTATATCTTCCTATAGACGATCGCCACTTTGGCTCCATATAAAAATTCCTAAAAAAACACTGCAATGGGCACCGACATGATCCCCGGCCATGTAGTTGTTTATGGTTAGGCACAAATTAATTATTTTTGGAATTGCAAAAAATGACTTATTATGACATATATACTTGGTACAAAAAATGCCAACCTCTAAAACTCATGTAGAAATTTTTCAAACAAAATAAAATTTTCTTAAAATTTTGGTGAATGGTGAATATGCAACAAAATATTCCTTTTATATTTTATATTTTTCACATTTGTGAAAATTTCGCACCAAAAAAATGACTGGGTAATGGCTGTCTAGTGTAAATTTCTAGACGAGTTCTTCAAATTTATAAAACCTTGGCTTTCAATGCTTTCCCCAAAAATGCTTTAAATATAAAAATTTGAATTTGTTTTGGCTTCTCCACCTTATCTGATAACATAATTTTGTGAAACGGAGCAGTTTTTAGTGAAAATGAAAATAGATTTATAGAAAATTAAACTTGTGAAATAAATTTGAATGAAAATACAATGGAGGAGGAAAATGTGAAGGAAAGATCTGAAATGCGCACTGGTTTACATAGTTAAAGAATAGTAGGGTGCAAGAAAATGAAGATGAATCAATGAATCTAATAAAGTTATCTGTAAAGTCACCCTCTCTTTCACCCCCTATCCCCTCTTTGAGTGGTATCCACAAAGTAAGGAAATTTTATTAAATCTCAGTATGAAATGCTGAAACTCAGCATTTAATGCACAATGTTCGAGAGTAATTATAGTAGTTGTACAGGTAGGAGCAGCGAAAATATATGTAGCAGCAGTGAAGGCGCTCAGGGAAAAGGAGAGAGGGGATGAAACTCAGTTTACCACCAAAATTGGTGGAAAAACTAGTTTGGGTCCTAGATATTTCGTTTTGTAAAATTTCGTTCCCAGTTAAGCATTTCATGCCCTATTATGCCGAAACTGGCCGTTCTCGCCCTCTAATCGCCTGACTTTAATATCTCAAAATTTACATGTCCAAAACAAAATTTTGGAGACCGTGCAATCCAATAAACTGGGTTTTTCTTAATGTAAATGATAGTGTTAAGGTGAATGTTGCACATGCTCAGATAATATGTTGTATAGTTTGTTATAGAAATAAAGTTAAGCCATCCAACCCAAGAACCAAATCAAAGAAACGGTTTTTGTTACTTTAAACCCAATGGGAAAATAACTTTGATAGCATGTGGATGCAAGACATGCTACAACTGTAAAAAGATTTGACAAAAAATTTAAACAATCCATTGAAATTAACCTTGGAAAAACAACTAACCATAAAAGGTCAAATGTGTTTCCAATTGTAATTTATAATTTTTTGGTGCAATAGATTGTTTCCAAAATGATGATATGCAATCAATTTGTTTTTGGAAGGACCTTGACTTTTTGATTGTGAAAAATCATTTGTCTATTCAAGTTTTAGAAAATATTTGGTTGAAGCATTTGGCAATGTGTTTGTGTCCTAATGCTCTCTTTCTCTTGTGAAAAGGATTCACTCGAGAGGTGTTACCAAATTTAATGGAGAAGATAAAACAAATTCATGTTTTGTGAATTTTATTAAAATGTTTTTTTGGCCATTACCAATTTGATCTATGGATGTCTATAGATCTAAAACATCTATTTGATGTCTTAATCCTTGTCAACACTTTGGGGGTTGATTGGCAACCTAAACGTATCATAATTGGATTTTCGGGGTAATGAAAATTATAGATCAAACATTGGCAAAAAATTTGACATTAGATCTATTGGATCAATATGGTTTAAAGAAAAAATAGTTGCATGTGAAAACCGAAAGGTCAAATTTACATGCTATGGCTACAACATTAAAATGTCTTATAAGTATTGAAGACTTGAACTTGGAAGAAAGTTTTCAAAAGATATGTTTTGGGCATGATTTTTTTAAGGCTTGTTAATGTGAAACGATAAATGAAAAAAATTGCTTAAGGTGTAAAATATGTTTTAATGAAGTCTTCAACATGTTGATATATAAAAATGCATAATTAATATAACCTTAAAAATCTAACAAAGGCTAAGCCTAGGCCAATAGGAGTGGAAGAGAATACGTGTTGATTTAGCCAACACCCAAGAAACATTCAATGAAAACAACTTTTTTTCAAGATTTTTATTTTTTTCTAGCTTTTGTTCATTTCAATATTAACATTTCAATTTGTAAATATGTCTTGTAGGTTTGCTAACAAAATAATTATGTTTTAGGAAGTGTTAACACTTTTTGATGAATGTTACTAATCATATGACACCTCCTTTAACATGACGCATCTTTCAAATGATTGTCGATTGTATTTTCCATGTTTTGACTACATGTGTGGTGAAATATGTTCATTGGCATTGGTTGGTTAATGATGCATGGTATTATACCATAAACATGAATTTGAAAGATATGGAAAAAGTTGCATTTCCACTTTCTATAGAGAATTTGATGGAAGATGATTTGGCAATCAATGTTGAGTTAGCTTTGTTTCTTTTAACATAAAAAACTATTTTATTGGTCTTGGATTCTTTTCTCTCATGTTTAAGGAAGTGCATGAAAAGAAATAACCCCATAATATGCTAATTTGTTGATGTTAAACCTTCAATCTAAAAGCTTTCCTATGACTTTGACATGTCATCACCATTTGCATCCATTGGCAAAATCTAAAAGTGATTCTATATAATAAGGAAATGATAAAGATTGTATTCTTGACGTTTCCATTTCCAAACACAAGTGAAGGTCAACCAAAGAGCTTGTCAACAAATAGTTGTTGATTTTGAAATAATATAGAATGGATGTGATATCAAATATCCTTCACAATGGTGCAGGAACATGAGTCTATATTCCTATATTATTATTATTATTATTATTTACTTGTCAAATCTTAAACATTGTGAAATCATAGATTCAAAGGGAGAATTTTTTTTTTTCTAGCAAGAATATTTATTAATTTAAAGAGATGTCACCTATGATAGGAAAAAAAAAAAAAGTTAATATTTGTGAGTAAAATGATTCCAAGGCTATTTTAGATTTTTTTAATTTAATGTATCAATGGAATCAATTGAAATGAAAATAACTTAAAATAATTTGAAGGTTCATTTGAACATAATGAATTATGGAAATATGATTGGTTTTTATTTTTATTTTTAGCATTACTTAATTATTCAATTTTTTTTAATTTTTAAGTTTATTGTAATTTTTCTGAGTCAAATGTTAAAAAATCATTAACTTTACTTATTGAAAATTAATGGATTTGAAATTAAACTATTTGAAATTTGGCTTTAAAAAAATAATTAACTTCATACCTTGATACCTTGGTTTTTGAATTGATTTTATCACCTTGCATATTAAGTATTGCCATTTTGTCTACATTAGTGATAAGTTGAGTGTAAATATGCAACATCAACATTATATGTTGATGATTACATGTATATGTGAACAAAATATATTATCATCATGTCATTAATTGTGTTATCTCCAAATGTGAACTAAAATTTAGTTTGTTATGTATTCAATGGTGTTTCTATTAGCTTTGTTGTTGTTACTAACTACTATTGTTGTAGCTTGTAGAAACAATATCAATATTGAGAAGAATTACTATATGAAGTGCACAAAACCCTATAAATATACCAATAAATGTATGTCTTTCCTTAATGTCCTCAATGGAACTTAGTGAATGATTCACCTTATTCCCAACACATGTGTTATGTTTCCATATTTCTCACTTCATGAAAATCAATACAATTTCTATCACCACACAAGTACAATAAACATAATTTTTGTCATATAAGAAAATTTTGATATATGGTCTAACCATGCTAATAGGAACCAATGACGCCCCTTTAGATGATAACTTATTTTGGAATACTTTGGAAATAGGTTAAAAATTCTTTTGAAAAAATTAAAATCTTAAATTTTCCATTATACTATTACGTTAAGGATTATGTTTATTTTTTATCAAGAATATGTCATTTTCAAATCTTTTCAAGTCAATTTACAATTTTTTTAAGTAGTAAAAACATTGGTTACAATTGTTTAAAGAATGTCTTTAAATTTTTTTTATTCATTGGATTGATTTCAAATTCATTCACATGTTCCTAAAATATATTATGAAGGGTGTTATATAAATAAATTTTAAAAATTCAACACCAAATTAAATTACTATTTAAAATATGAAGTATTAAGCAATCCATTTTTATCAAACTTACAAGCACCCATTACATGGGCTTGAAGGATTAACATGTAATAGATTCAAATCATGAGTGACCAAATTAACAATATGTTAACATACTCAACTATGTATGTACCCATGTAATGATTAAATGACATGAAATTTGGTTGAAATTGCTCTAGAAATTCATCATCTTGTTTTGAAATTACTTCCTTTTCATTGTGTGCGTAAATCATGAAATTGTTTTGAAATTACTTCCTTTTCATTGTGTGCGTAAATCATGAAATTTGGAATCATGAGAGGAATCAGATCTTTGAAGTGGCATGAGTAGGATATAACCATTTTGCACCCTATTGATTTTACAATCCAATAACTCCACCTTACTTGATGCTTTTATTGAACCCATTATGACTTGCAAAAATTCACAATACATTTGTGGTGGCAAGTGGGGATCCAACACATAAAATATGAAGTTATGTGCGTGTGTGAACATAAAGAGATGTTCATGATATTTATCTAACCTTTGCAATAGATCTTTTGATTAACAATTGGCATAAGACATCAAGATTTAAAACGTAAGGTTAGTGGTAAAAGATTTTAATAGACATACAAACATATATCTAATCTCATTTCCTTAATGTCAAAACACTTTCCATAAACTAGATGTTTCAAAATTTTCAACTTATTTATGTCCACAATGAAGAATATTACACATCACTCCTCCATATAATGGCAATGGGAAAAAAAAAATTGTAACCTAAGGGTTTTGGAGCTATGGAAATACTTAGTTGAAATTCATGACAAAATTGAAAGGTTTTACATGTCATGAACATGAGAACTATGATAACAAACAATGAAAAAACAAACTTAAATCTAAGTCCAAACATAAAACATAGAAACCAAAACAAAAGGTTAAAAATAAAAACACAAAATTTGCAAATAAAAATGGAAACAAATATTTATTGCAATAAAGATGATTGATTCAAGAAAAACTAATTTAGAACCCCAAAAATTAAACCACCCCTTTCAAAAAGTAGAGATGAATTATAATCCATAATCACAGACAACATTTGATATGGCAAGCCATGGTACATGCATGTACATCATCAATGACGAATTTCAAAATACCTTCACATGCAACAATCTTTGATGGTCAAGACAAAATTTGTCACTTTTGTCAACCAATTAACCACAACAACCTAGATTTAATCAAAAAACTTGGATCATGGGAGGTAAATGTGATGAAGTTCATAGAGAAGGATAACCATGGACTTTTAGCAATGTGAGTGGTTGTAATAAACCATTTGGTTGATGGTGTGGTGCTTTTGCTCAAACACATGTGCTACAAATGCAAGTGAATTTTTTCACAAATTTTGACATTTGTGACCACCAAAAGTTCATTGATATAAGTTCAATGGTCTTATTAACTTTGAAATATCTTGTGGATAAAACATCATAACTTTGCTTGGAAAACATGTATCATATTTGCATTGTTGGGATGTAAAGAAATGATGCACTCATACCTTATGCACCTATACCAAGTCTTTCAAAAATTACTACCCATACCTTGAAAGGCACCTTGTGGTGGCTCTTTAAAGGTATCAAAAGTAATATTTAAAAATAACAAAAATAAAAAAAAAAAAAAAAAACCCAGGGATGTTCCTTAGCTCCACATGCTAAACCAAGAAAGATGTGTGAGAATTTTGGGATAGGACAAGGACAAACCACATATATATTATATTGAAATGGATGAAACCAAAAGGTTTATTTCAAACATATAAAATGGCTTGGCCATTGGCCCAAATGTGAACTTGTTACTAAATAATTTTTTTTTTTCAAATCATTTTTCTAATTTAATTGAATTTCTAATTTAATATTGAGTGAATGCACGATCAATTGTCTCAATATCAACAAAAATTACACTCTTTATAAATCAATACAAGATCTTTTAATATGATTCAAATGGACATGGTTGTTAATTTTTTTAATATTATTATTTTAATCTTTGAATAACACATGTTCAATCACTTACAAACCTTCTCAAATCTATGTGAAAACTTGTAATTAATGTAGCTAATGTCATTTTTAAATTTGGAAGTCTTAAAAAGAAAACCAACAAAGTCTAGATGAATAATGACCCATGTAAAGCTTTCAAAAACATATGCTTTTGAAACAAAGAAATTGAAAAACAAACAAAAGTTGCAATTCATATGGATTTATGAAAATATGGTCAAATTTTAACCGTTCAAAAGTCCCTAACTATTAAACGGTTAAGTTTTCAAAAAAAGATTTCTCATATGAATTTATCATCTTGTATTACATCATATATTGAGTCCCAATAACAAATTTGGAATGTGAATCAATATAATTTTCTCTATTTTGTGATGGTCCAATTAAACGATTAGCCCATATTTTTCAACTTCAAAAGTTCATTACAATTAACGAATGAATTTTTTATCAATAAATAACCACACAATCCTCTTTGTAATGAATTTGTTAGTCTAGATCCAAGTCTCAATTAAGAGATCTAAAGATATATTAATCACCATATGCATTTGAATAAAGGGTACCAAAGAAAAAAACATTGTTTTGTCACAATAGTGAAACCCTCAATTATGCATCTACCCTATTCTGACAAAAAATATTCAAAATTCAATACCTTTTACACCTTAAGTCTAAAAAATCACCTTCATAAAATTACATTCATCAAAGGTTTTCCAAAAAATACCAAGAATGTACCCCAAGTTTTTTTAAATGTTTAGTTTTGATTTCATTGAATTTTCAATGAAAAGTTTGTTCGATATATTAACAAATTGAACAAATGTGGGTGTAGTCGTGGTAACATGTACTACAATAAGTGTAACCAATGCTTGATGTTTCATGTTATTGAAAATATAATTTAATGTCATGTTGAAATTGCTGAATTTTCTTATATAATAACATTCATAATATATCGTGGGAACTTGTGAATAAATTTGAAATTAATCAAATGAATAAAAACTATGAAAAAACACTATAACCAATGTTTTTCAATAGTAAAAGGACATGTTTAATAACTTAAATTTTTCTCTAAATTGCATATTTTTGACAAAGTTTTAATGCAAACCTTATTAAAGTACTTTATTTTAAAAAATTATCATGATTTTTAAAGATTTTTTTTTAATTATGAAATATTTCAACAATAAAGCAATTAAAAAAGCAATCACAAAGGCGCAGGTGTGGCTCATGTTATCCCATTTGCACCCAAGCATAAACATTACAAAACCACCTTGATGCAACCCTATGCATGAAATTTTTTCTAACAATACCAAGAGTGTGGTGAAGGCCACTCCAATGGGAAATCTTAGGGTGACAAACAAAACATTCAACCTACCTTAAAAGATAGATATCAAGATCCACGGCCAAGTGCCATACGAAAACCATATTTTGTTGTAATAATGATTTCATCTCAGCTTATAAATTTGAAGTAAAAAATGACATCAGCTGTAAAATAAAAACTAAGTAGTCTTCAGTAAAAACTAATTCATTATAATATTTTCTCCACTAAAGACAAAAGAACATTTACATGGCATAATGTACAGTAAGTAAAACAATTCACACAGCAAAAGATGTGGCATAATGTCCAGTAAGTAAAACAATTCACAAAGCAAAAGACCTGGCATAATGTCCAGTAAGTAAAACAATTCACACAGTAAAAGATCTGGCATAATGTCCAGTAAGTAAAACAATTCACAAAGCAAAAGATCTGGCATAATGTCCAGTAAGTAAAACAATTCACACAGTAAAAGATCTGGCATAATGTACAGTAAGTAAAATAATTCACACAGTAAAAGATCTGGCATAATGTGCAGTAAGTAAAACAATTCACACAGTAAAAGATCTGGCATAATGTGCAGTAAGTAAAACAATTCACACAGCAAAAGATCTGGCATAATGTGCAGTAAGTAAAACAATTCTCACAGTAAAAGATCTGGCATAATGTGCAGTGAGTAAAACAATTCTCACAGTAAAAGATCTGGCATAATGTACAGTAAGTAAGACCAGGCATAATGAGCAGTAAAAACTTGGCAGAATGCACACTAGGTATCAGTTTCTAGCGGCAAATGTGCAGTCTGATGGCAGGGCGTGTAGGAGTGTGCAATCTCCATAAAAGCGCATATTAGTGGCTGCTCCTTCTATATTCCATTACATTTTATGGCTTGTTGTTGCGACGGCGTCTCCTTGCTCCTCTTCTGTGGTCGTCGCCGTTGGTTGTTGTTCATGGTTTCTAGCTTTCTGCAACGAGAGGACGGCCGGGAGGGGGACGGATCGATCGAGGTAGGGAGGGAGGGAAGCAGGAGGAGGAATTATCAGCTGCAGTAGCAAGTATGGAAGAGGAAAAGAAGACTTTTGATCTCAAGGAAGTGGCACAGCATAAGGCGCAAGATGATTGCTGGATGGTCATCCATGGCAAGGTAAAAAAAGCTTTTCAAGTATGTGGATCGATCTGTTTTTCTTCTTCTTCCTTTTGAGGCTTCATGGCACAAACATACCTTATAGGATGACTGGTGGATTGTTGTTGAAGTCTTTTTTGGTTTGTTGAGATCCTGCAGAAACTAAATAGGCCCATGTTCATCTTGCACATGAAAGTGAGGGTTCAAACTTGAAACCACCATAATGGAGCAAAGCTTGGAATCACTGACTCAACCCAGTGATTCATAGAGTAACAACCTAGAAGACATTGGGGGCAAAGAATTGTGCAAAGCTGCAGTTGTTTTAGGGTTCGAACATGAGGTTGGCAGTATCTTTATTAAGGGGTGAGGAGACACTGAGTCATGCTCGTTGGCAGATAACAGCATCGTTTTATCTTCTTCATCTTGAAGATCCTAGTGTTCCAACCTCCCTAGTGCTCTTTCTTGGTCATTCAGGGTTTTGAGAGAGATTCCTCTTAGCTGCTCAAGGCGGTTGTGAACGATTAGGGTTTTAAGCTGGCTGAGTGGCTAGAACCATGTAAGATCTTAACCATGACAGTTGAGGGATGCATAACAGGGCTCCTGTGTCAATCAGCTGATATTTGAAGCTTGGAAATGAGAGGCCCTGTAATTGAACAGGCACTCTTCATGAGGGACATAGCATCAGTCTTGTTCTTCTTCTTCTTCTTTTCTCATTATTCTTTCCTTGTGTCTTCAGGTGTTAGAACCTTCCATTTAATTGTTTATTACATTTGGGATTGTGAGGTGGTGACATTGTCATCACGCATGAGCTCTGCATTCTCTAAGATTTCATCTGTGACTGTGGTAACAGGTGTATGATGTTACCAAGTTCTTGGATGACCATCCTGGAGGTGATGAGGTTCTGTTACAGACTGCAGGTACAGTAGCAAACTCTTGCAATTTAGATCTCTGTCGCATTCACTGTAGTGGATGGTGATCTGTGTCTGCAGAACTACCATCACTTTGATGGCCCAGATCTAATTGGTGTAATGGTGAGAAAAGCATTCAACAGACAATTCTTGATTTGCACATTTTTCCATTCTATCTTCAACCATTCTCTATAAGCATTCTCAGCCAAAAGATGCAGGAGTTAACATGAATTGTATGCCTCATCTGGAGTCCAATTTTTTCAGATTCTGCTAAATTTGCAATATTCAATAGTCGCTGTGATATTTGTTAAACTCTTTGGGGCTCAAACACAAAGCTTGCGTGAGCCACTGTTATGCATAACTTAAATGGCAAGTTTGAGCAGTCTTCTGATGAGAAAAAGATTACTTTTCAAAGTTTCTGTTAAATCGAACCAGAGCTTCACTTTAAAAGAGAAAGATGTCCGTTTGGTGTTTCTGCCTTTGGGATGTTCAAAATGATCATTTCAGGGGCTTCTTAATTAGAGGTGGGGAGCTCCTCAAATCCCACTTTGTCCTCAAAGATCATCCTCACTTGTTTTTGTTTCTATCTTCAATTTCATGTTCAATAACATGCATGTGACCATTGAAAGTCTTTTGAACATGTCTGTGACTGTTGCTTTTTCTCAATCTCAATTTTGGTTTTGTTTTTGTTTCCTCTTTTCTTTAGGGTTGGGTTTTGTCTCTTTCCAGTTTGCTGATGTTTTTCTCATATCTGAAATGTCCACAACCCTTTATCTGGTCATCTCTCAATTCTGTTTGTGTTGACTTAAAATCATAAGTATTGGAGAAGTTCTTGGTACTTATGAAGATAGATTCAAATTCTTCAACCATTCAAGAGTTCTTCTTTTGATGCAAAAGCTTAATCCATGCTTGTATCCCTTCTTACAGGAACAGATGCTACAGATGAATTTGACGATGCAGGCCACAGTGACAATGCGAAGGTACAAATGGAAGATTTCTATTTGGGAGACTGCCCAGAGTTGTTGAAGACCAAGGACAAAGATGTCAGTGCAAAGGATCATATTCTTAAGGCTACAGAGCCAACAACAGAGTCTGTAGGTATTCTTAGTAAGGTTTTGCAGTTTTTGATTCCCCTTGCACTTTTTGGAATTGCAGTTGCCATCAGAAGGTATGGGAATGAGGGTGAAAATGTAGCCTAATGCAAGGCAACTCATTAAGAGCTGAAACAGACACACTAAGACTCAGACAGTTAGTTCTGGTATACCCTCTCCATTGTTCAATGTTTACCTGTAAAGATTCTTGATGCTGATATGGATCACAAACTAATTAGTACGCTTAGCCAAGGTTGCTGTTCCATCATCTTGTCCAGAATGAGTGTGCTGTCGGCAGCATATCTTCAATGATGGAATAAAGAGCGTTGCAAGCTTAAGAACAGTGTATGGAGAATGCCATGACCTCAACTTTTAGCCATAAACAGAAATTCAGTTGTATATTCACATGTAATCAGCACCATCAAGTATATTTTCCACTGGGTTGAAAAAGCTACAAGCTTGCTAAGATCTAAGGAAAAAGACTATTTCTCAAGATCCTCAAAAGATGAAACAATTCTTTCCTGCAGACCATCTGCTCGTGTAGGAAGGAATTACTATTGATGGTCAAAACAGGAATGTGGATAGAATCTGCATAACTCTGAGATGTAGTGCCAACACAAAGGCCCTAGACCACTGATATGGTCAGCCATTTATAGGCTCATTAAGATGCTGAATGAGTGATATCAACAGGGCGGGATTGTGCACAAAGCAGAAAACTCAGCTGAGATAGCATGCCATTTACAAACCTCCATCAACTTGTACCACAGGAGTTCAGAGATGCTCCTCTATAAGGTAGGTGTGCGTGCACACAGTTGGCAAGCAGTAACAAACCATGCACTGTCAGAGCATGGAAAATCTAGCAAACTCCTCATCTGCCTGCAGGAATTCAAAAGAAATGGATAAACTACCCTAACAAGTTTTGCCTGCAGAGAGGCCACAATAACTGAATTGTTCTTTGTACAGATCTCTCATAGCATACTACATTTGCATGGCTTCTGCATGATATGTCTCCAACTCTGCATCCAAGTCTTCTGCACTCTTCTCTTCAGCCTGCACTCTTCCCTGTGAACGACCAGCACCCCGACCTCGGCCCCGGCCTCGAAAGTTGCGGCTGCCACCTCGTCTGCCCCCCAACCCACGACCTTGAATTCCCCCACTGCACACATTTCATTCTCATCAGTAGTGGATAAGAGATGTCAAAAACTGAGTTCCACTACAATCATAACATGTAGCAGCTATATCCCCATCCAACTAGACAATGACCCACAATTTATCACTGGCCTATTTTTAAGTCTAGTTCAAAGACATACCCCATTAGAACAACACGTCGTGCATTAGAGTTGGGCCTTGCTCCATTTGCAGCTTGCACCACTAACCCAGCTCCTCCTGCTACTGCCAGGTCTCTTCCTGGTATATTACTTGGAATGGTTCCAATGAGCTCAATTTGCATGGGCTTCCCATCAAGCTGCACAGTGTTGTACCGCTTCATTGCAGCAACAGCCTCAGTTTTTCTTGCAAAGACCACTTCTGCAGTTCCCTGAGTATGCAGCCCCACCCGACACAAACATAAATTCCTGAAACTTACAGTTTGCATACTAAATGGCACATACAAATGATTCCCACTGGATAGATAGAACCATACCAAATGGCAGCACAAGATAGTGGAGGCCAACACAATGATTATATAAGAAAAGATATGAAGCAGAGCAGACAAGGTTAAGCAGGCAGATGCAGATCTATGAAATTGCAGTTTTACAGTATTCCAAAGAGAGAAATATCCACAACAATTTGGAGGTAACATGACAAATGAGACCAGTCGTAACCTTATGAGAGTCACTCACAACATGTCAGACCATCACCTTCATCACAAATAGCAGTGATAAGCTGCCATGACTACCCACTAAACCATGCAAATGCAGCATAAATAAAACAAGTGCTACAATCCACCTGGAACCTGAGAATTCACCTTTGAGCGACCACTGCGGTCATAGTGAATGGAGCATCGCTTCAACTCACCAACTTCTGCAAAGAGCTCCTGCTTGCAAGCACAAAAAACATTCCCATGTTAGATCTGCCATCAAAAAAACTCACTTCAAGCAACACAAAAGATGGAAAACACAAAACTACAGGCAACATTACAACAGAAACCATTAAGATTTAGAACATAAGATTGCATCAAATGGTATGATGCTCATAGGATGGAGACTGCGAACACAAACAGGAACTTGCCTTCAAATCCTCATTTGACACTCCATAATCAAGATTAGAGATGTAAAGCTTTGAGCCTGTTTCAAAACTCAGGGGCTTGGGCATGTTGTTCGGGACCATGTCGTCATACATATTTTGTTGTTGCCATTGTCCAATGATCGGCTGCTGAAGAAACTGTTCCAGATATGGACAAAAAAAACCACAAGGATACAGAGATGGACAACACCATGCAACCGTCAGCAGCAGAATCATCTGTTCTTCTACACCAGCAAACAGAAACTATCGTGTGTATGTATGGTATGTAGCTCTAAATCTAACAAAGTGCAATCATCCCCTGAGCAAAAAGGGTCCTATATAACTCATGCTGATGCAGAAGAGGAGAGCCACATCCTGGGGACTTGTAGATATGGATACCTCCTCCCAGGATGGGTGCCGTTGTCACAGCAGAGACAGAGACGATGATCAACAACCATATGGGGAGTGTGTGTGTGTGTATGTGTGTCTGTTTTAAGCGCGGAGTGATTTCTTTCATCAAAGACGGAATGACCTCAGCAGAGTAAAAAGCCGAAGATGGATTTGGAACTATAACACAGTATCAAACACAAAAGCAGCCCTGCCTGCGAAGCACGTCCATATTTATCATCATCATCATCTCCCTCCCCCTCCCCTCCCATGGCACAGATCTCCAAACCCCATGCTTTTGCATCATCCACTAAAAACCAAACCCCAATCTGTCGGTGCGCCAGTGCCTTGAGAAGAAGGTAATAAATCGCGCATCATCATCATCATCATCTTCTCACTTTATAAACGCAAAGAAGAAGAACTCAAACAAAGGGATTGAAGAAGCAGCATCCTCAGAAGTTTTGCAATCTGGGTTTTTGCATTGCAGCTACCATTCCCTTTTCTTTTGTGTGTCTATTGATCAGGCTTTTTTTTTTTCTTTTTTTCCTTTTTGCAACGCAATGAGATGATGATGCTACACACGCTGTCTGGCATAGCCACAAAAGTGCTTATGGACGAAGGGGGATGCCTGCTTGCTTGCCTTGGCTGCTGTGGAGTAAGGGTTGTGGCCAGAATGAAGAGTTCGCTTCATCTGTCTGCGCACAGGCCCAGTCGCTGCTTTGGGGCCACTGCCATAGCCTCCAGTAGTAGCAGTAGTAGTATTGAAGCTCCCCCTGCTGCGGGGGCCCCTTCTACCGCCTCCTCTTCCTCCTCCTCCCCTTCGTCCCACTTGCTTGTTGGTCTTGATCATGTCATCAAGCGACATATCCAGTGCACTCGTCATGATGATTCCCTGCTGCTCACCGCTAGAAATTTCTCTTGACTCCTTCCTTATCGCTTGTTGGCAGACGAAACCCTCGAAACCCTTGAAACACTCGAAGGAAGAAAGAGGAAACTAGCCACAGCAGAGCCGTCAAAGCTTCACTAGGTCAACGCTTTGCTTGCTTGCTTTGCTTGCACACGGTTGGAGAAATACAGCAGTTGCGGAGCAAGGGAACTTACAACCGTCAAAAGTAGTGCAGCAAGGGCACGAGCCAAAAGAAGAACGCCACAGAAAGCCTGTTGACCACCACCACCACCACCACAAACTTCTTTCTTCACGAGAAGGTGCAAAACGCACGAGAGAACACAGAAGAAGGAGATCCTCCAATGGATACCACCGCCAGCAAGCAGTCGTCACACGCTCCCACAAACACCAGGCGAGGAAGTCGTCGTCTTGTGAGGAGGAAGAAAAAGGACAGATGTAACAGAAGAAGACACCACAAGGCAGGGAGGAGGAGCACCACAAAGGAGACGATGGCCGCCAATACCGATGCAACAACTATCGGAAACAACCCTTGGAGAGCAAGATATCCAGAACCGCAGACTAGTGCGTACAAGCTCCAGATGGTGGGAGCAGTGCAGACAACGGAAGACAAGAAGCAGGAGGTACAGAGCTTTGAAAGGAACGCGCAAAAGAGGAAATAGCAGGCGGGGTCGGTCGGCAACAAAAAACCCTTGCACCAGTAGCCTCCTTCTTCAAGTTGGGTTGCGTCTCCTCCTCAAGAATCGAGCCGCTTCCTGAATCCGCGTCCCATGTATCCACGTATGTATACCCATTTGCTGGTGTTCCATGGATGCATCCATGATGCTGCAATCATCCTGTGACCGTGCTCCACACCCAGCGAGCTCGAGAACGAACGCTTTTGGCGCTCCTGATTTGCTGCTGCTGAAGCAGCAACGGATGATGCGTCTATCTTCTTTTACTCGCCGCATGCATGTATGGACCATCATGTGTTGGATGCCATGGGAAGTAGTGATAGGAGGATGAGGAAGAGTGGAGCACAAGGAATGGGAGAAAAAAAGAGAAGAAAAGGCGAGAGAGGGATCCTTAAGCGGGCGGAACGACGCGCTGTTTGCTGTTAGTAAGAGGCATGGCAAGGGTTCCACTCCTCCTTGTTGCTGCGTCTTGTTGTGTGTTGCTCCGCCCACCCACCCACATATAGATCTTCTTCTAGTAGGAGGGGGAAGGATTCCGCAGCTGTTTGTCACGGCAACCATGACCAGCAGCTTACTTGATAGGTCACAGAACAATTTCATGGGGAGCAACAGTCTGCTGCCGGGACGAAGAAGCGGAGGAGGAGGAGGAGGAAGAAGAGGCGGCGGCATCAGAAGGTTTGGGTTCCGAAGAGGAGGAGGCCTCCTCAATTACACCGGAGGGAGCTATGGAGGAGCCGTGCAAATGACAGGACCCATCCACACGCAGATGAAGCGCTCCACTGCTCGCCGATATTCCTTCGCACCAGCCAAGGCAAGAAAGCAGCAATCCCCCTTTCTGCCTATGCCACAATGGGTGTGTAGCATCTCAGTCCATTGGTTGAGAAACTGGGCTGAAGGAAAGCTGCTGCCGCAGCTGCTGTTGTGAACCCTAGGGTTTCTGAGACTTCCAACCTCTGTATTTTTTTTGAGTCTTTGTTCTTGATCACTGCGACATGGAAAAATTCATTGTTGGAGGCAGGCACTACTACTGGACTGCTGCACCAACAAATCCGGGTTTGCAATTTTGTGGATGCAAAATGGGGGAACATCTTTGCACATCTTTGGAGATTTTGTCGGGACGTGCCAGCTCTTGTGTTTTGACACCTGCCTGTATGTATTGTAGTTCATCTTCTTCTTCTTCTTCTTCTTCAACTGCATGCACTGTCAAGAGGGTCCCAACCCCATCTTTGATGATGGAAATCAATCTCCACATTTCACACACAATTTCCATATGCTCAATGGCGGTTGTGCTGTCACACACATTCTGGGAGGAGGTATCTATATCTAAAGATGCTCCAGGATGTGGCTCTCTTCTTCTTCTTCTTCTTCTTCTGCTGCTGCTGCCACTGCTGCTGCATCACTTGCTGCTCCTGTCAGATGTGTGTGCACCTATCTGGTATGTGCAATTGTCCTGCTAGTTGGTTGGATGTTGTATAAAGAACTCTGCTGACTCTTGATCTTCGTGTGCATTTTTCTGTGCATCCTTGATTTGTCCAAATCTGCAATAGTTCCTTCAGCAGCAGCCTGCTACCATTCCAAAATGGCAACCAGGGATTTACCAGCATGTGAGGAATATGGTTCCTGCTACAATCAAGCCTCTGGGAATTGAAACAGGGACAAAGCTTTACCTCTCGAATCTTGACTATGGAGTATCAACATATGATCTTAAGGCAAGTCATTGCAACTTTGTTCCTTACACATTGCTTAGTATGTGGCATGCAACTTGTCCTCCTGAAGTCATGTCATATACACACTTTCATTTGTGTTTTGCTCATTCAGATCATCCTGCAAAAACACCTTATCTAAAACGTAGTACCTGACCAAAAAAAGTTATGTCTTTGTCTGAGGGAGTTGAGTCTGAAGAAACAAGTTTTGTTGTGTTTGGAAACAGGAACTCTTTGCAGAAGTTGGTAATTTGAAGCGATGCTCCATTCATTATGATGGCAATGGTCGCTCAAAGGTGAGATTTCAGTTGGGAGGTATGTCATAGCTCTTGGAGGTATACCACATATTGCAGCTCCACACTGATAGACCTAGAAATCGGATATCTTCCACAGTGCTACCATTGGTTGTGACCTATGTTTTTGGTCAATTACTAACTAGCATGACTGGACAATTACTAACTGGTGATGACTGGACAATTAGGGCACAGCTGAGGTTGTCTTTGCAATGAAAGCTGATGCCATTGCTGCAATGAAGCGGTACAACACAGTCCCACTCGATGGGAGACCCATGCATATTGAGCTTATCGGAACCAATCTCAGTACTTCTGCTGTTCAAGCAACAGTACCACTGGCAAGACAAACTGGACTGGTAGTTCAAGCTGGAGCAAGGCCCTCTCCTAGTGCCCAACGCATTGTTGTGATGGGGTATATCTCTATACCCAGCTTGGACAAACCGGTTCAGTTATGGGTTGTCAAGCATCAAATTTGCTAGTTTAGGTTAAGTGACTGAATAGGATGGTTTTGGAGGGGTTCTAGAAAAACAAAGCAAAGGAAACTTATTCCTTGAGTTCTATTGCAAATGCTAATGAATTGGAATGTCTTCAGTGCTGGATCCCAGTGGCATGGATACTCTAGGGGTTTGCGACGCGGCAGTGCCTTTCGAGGGCGTGGTAGAGGTCGGTTGGCTGATCATGGACGCAGGAGGGTGCCTCAAGAAGAGAAGAGTGCTGAAGACTTGGATGCAGAGTTGGAGACTTACCGTGCAGAAGCCATGCAAATTTAGTGAGGTAGAAATAGTCATCTCAATTAGTAGTCCCAGCAGGAGGGCACACTGTTGAATAGGTATGTAGCTTTTCTGGCAAGATTGTCTGTCTGCAAATGCTTGTGGTGGAGTTGTATTGATGTTGAGCAAAATAACATCCTTAGAGCATTTTAAAGGCAGAAGCACACAGCCATGCTGGCAAAATTAGACATGATCCATGTCTGGAACAGGCAATGTACACTCAGTTAACAGCCAGCAGTAAATGCAGAAGCTGATGATGTTAGCAATATTGTTTTGAACAGATGCAATGAAGCTGCACATCCCAGCAGCAAATACCCCAATGTGGAAAACTCCCTCAAGTTGAGCTCCTGAATGATTGGTGATTTCTAGTGGATGTTGAAATCTAGACCCTGCTGAATTGGGATCTACTCACAGGCACTCTGTCCATTTGCTTTGCTCACTTCATTTGCAATTTGCTATTCTTGGTGCATCTAAGCAGTATGGTTTTTTTTGTTGGTTGCTACTCAACTTTGTAGTGCATGCACTCAAAAGTTTGTGTAACCCATCTGATTTGCTGCTCTGGGATCTTCTTGATTACAGAACTTGTACATGTCAATTTTGTAGTCTAATAACAATTTCATTTTGCACATGCCAAACTTATTTGCAAGTCAAAGCCTGTTAGTAAAGCAATTCCTTCATGAAAGTTCAAAAAGTGGCACAAGGATTTCAAATCATTTGAAGCTAGACACGTGTCACAGCAATATAGTTCCAATTGGATGAAAATATTCAAATGGTTCTGCTGAGCTATGTCTTGATCACAAAGGGTTTTAGGAATCACTAACTCTGTTTTTCTTATGGTAGTGTCAAGGTCCTTGCCCTCTGGGCATGAAGCCTTCAATGAACTAGGCTAGTACAACATATTGTTGGATTTTTTGTTGTCAAGGGCATTGATGTATTTGTGAATATATATCATTATATTAACATATGCCCGATGAAATAGAGCCTGCCTCTAATCCATGGAAATCTTCATTACTAAACTTTGGCTTCACATTACCACATACTACTGTTGACAATCAATTGATGGAAAAATGGATTGATTTTGAGAAGATTAAATTCGATTGAATGAAGATATTGAACAACATTTTCATGTAACTTGAAAAGAAGTGAGATTTAAATACAATTGAATCATAATTCAATTCAATTCATTTTTCTCAATTTAATTGAATTGAGTCCAAATTCCTAAACTTAATTGAATTCAATTCAAATTCAATTGAAAAGAAACAGGATGCAAATTGATGCAAAAGGCATTGAAAATATATTCATGAAATATGGTGCTGAAAAAAGAACTCCAAAAACACAGAGACCTGAAAGGACTTCTTTTCATTCGTCTTGGGAATTGGCTAAACGAATTTCAGTTTGGAATGTCATCCAAAAGGATCACTTATGAAACCTAAAGTTCTCTACCTAAACCAAACCAGCTCTGATGAATTACTAGAATTTGGTTTTATTATGGTTCATCATTTGTACAAAATCTAGGTTCAGATTGCTGTCTTGGATGCCAAAATCACACCTCCACGTGAACTAATTGAAGAGCCATTCTTAAAGCCTGAAGGCAAGGGAAGTGTCAATACTCAATACCACTTCTACTACCCATTCCTCCACCTCTTGCTAATGTTATGTAAATTGACCACAATGGAAACAAAGTGAAATTACTTCTTGCAAAGTTTGCTGGATGGACTTGTGCAAGCTCACAAGACATTCCCAGAACTCCAACTTCCTTTGTCAATTGCCTCCTACCAACACTACATTGTTGCAGCAGATGATCCATGGAAAGATGAATCTGCTACTGTCTTTTGGCAACAGCAAGTATATGTATATCAATGCGACCATGTTGAGAATCAATTCAGGCACTTGGGTCATACACATCCAACACACGGCTTCCTTGAAACTAAAGCATGAAACCCCATACACACAAAACTGAAAGAAAGTTTCACCATTTTTGAAGTTAGGGAATATACCCCAGATCCCGCCTGCCATCTCCACCTATTGTGCTAAACACACTTGGTGATGCCAGCAGTGCCAGACACCCACTGCACAGAGTCAAAAAAAATTTAAACGCATTGTGAACAGTCCTGCACATTTGTGGATCTGTGAGACCATCATCATTCAAGCAAAAGAAACAAGAGATTTGAAGGCACACACTAAACAGCAATTGAGACGCATGCTGCATGGGCCTACAATCAGCAGTGTTCAATCTGCAAAACAGTATTTCTGACCTCAGTATTCTGAGGTGGACTGTTACAGCACTACATACACTCTACCATCCAGTCCATTGAAACTATGAACATGTCAAAAGAGATCTTATCACTATCAAGAATGAGGGACTGGAACTGCAACCTTAAGTTTAGGGAGCTTAACACTGTTGGTACTAATAAGGTAGTACTAGCAACCCTGTTTTCAAACCTGTAACCCTCTTCCACCTAGTGAGCTCGAGGGTGTTCAAAGCATTCTGTGAAAGGTATGGGCACTTATATAGGAGACATAGCTTGCATGATAGGTGCAACATAGGACATGGTACACAACAGCAGCAATCTGACCCTGAAAAGCTACTGCAAGAATGAAGCAGCTCACCCATAGAGATGACCTAGTTGATCACTTTAGACCCCTAATTAAATGTCAACAGAGGGCACTTATTTTCATCATTATCATTTTCTCCCATACTGGGAGACAGAAGCCGCTAGGAGGGCAGCCCCGATGCCTGATCCATCTTTGGAAAGCTCCACGACCACATCTTTTGATGCATCGCCAAGGAGCTCAACAACAGCCGCCTGCATGTAAGCTCTGAACCTGCTGTATCTCTCATACAGCCCACCATCCATGGCAACCACTGTTTTTCCACTCTCTGAGGCAACAGGGCTCCCCACTTCCTCACAACCATTTACATGGTTTTGTTCTGAGGCAACTTTCCACTTACTGTGGGTTCCATCCCTACCAATCTTTTTCAAAATGCCAACAATACCAGCTGCAGCCAGGCGTGCACCACGCTCTGCAACAGTATCACAGACTTCATACACAATCTTGCGCACAGCTAGTGAAGTGTTTTGGATCTGCACACCCGCATGCATAAATGAAGTTCATCACAAAACATTCTTCACTATGTTCTGATAATGGCAGATTTCAATGTGATAGCTATCAGAATGTCTAGAATGAAGAAGAGACTACAGGTACTGTAGAATACAAAAAGAAGAGGTTGCATACCCCATATACATCCCTCAGGACATTTCCCACCACTTTTAGGTCACTGGACTCATCAGCATGCATTTTAGACATGTCTGGTGTACTGCAAGAAACAATGGGCCAGCTGAATCAGTTTCAACGATGCCACAAACTTGCAAGAGGCTGGTGCAATAACAGATCATCATAATGTGACATTCACAGGATACAGAGGGTTGAAAGACAAGATTCACTTGAACAACAGCCTATTAAGAGTGACTGGGTCCACTCTCAGAAATCTCCAGAGCTGGCGCTCCATCTCATAACTTTGAGAAACAAACTCCTCCAAAGGACATATGGCTGTGAAATGTACCCTAAGGAGAATGCTTCCAGCATTTTGCGTGGCACATTAGGCCCAAATAAAGCTGCCTCTTGTGCCATCTTCAACAGGACCCTTCGTACAACATCACCCAGGTACATTCCAGATATCATTTTTTCAAAACCCTGCCAACCCAGCACACTTTATTTCAGTCTCTAATGCTGGCAACCCAAAGTAGAAACAGCTCTAAAAATGAAGATTCAGGTGTCACTCGACCTGTTCACCAGGATTCATAGTCTCATTGTCAAGAGCCTCATCAGCTTGTGTGCGAGGCAAATGAGATGACCAAAAGTTGCCCCACTCCATATTTATAACCTGTCACAGCATAATACAGTAATATCCATCAAAATGTGTGTTTTTTGTATACAACAGAAAGAAAATGCCTTTACTCAAAATATAAACAAACCCTTGAACTCCCTCTGTATAGTGCTGTAACCCCTGCTGCTCAAATTTCCATTGCAAAATGGAATGTCACTGGACATATCATACTTGTGTCTCTCAAAAACAATCATGTTGCAATTGGAAAGAACTGGTTTGCACACATAAACACTCCAATGACAATCTTCAAAACTTTACACTAAGAATGACCAACAGCAGAGAAATGGGGAACCTGGGGAATCTGCAAAACAAGATAAGAAAGCAAATGCCAAGGAGTGGTCAACAAGACGTAACCATCTGGCCAGATTTGGGAAGCACGTTGCCACACTTGGAGATCGCCTGAGCACGCTCCACATATGCAGCATTTGTGCCAGTTCCCAAAATGACAGCAATCATGACATCCTCATTCCAATACCGCCCTCCCGCCAAAGTTCCTACTGTGTCATTGACCTGGAGTGTGGAATCAAACCCCCATCTTTTTTTAGGCACTCAACTTCTATATCACCATGTTGCAAAATGATTTCAAAATACTTTTCCAATCATTCTGTAGAACATCAACTGAGCATACACTAATGTATGTCCAACCTGAAAACAATTGTGACTAAATCACTCATGTTGTTGAACATATTGCAATAAACTGATCCAAGACAGAAATGAATACCAATGCAGCAATCCTCATTTCATGGCCTCTTTTCCGAATGCATCTTTGCAAGGCTGCCACCACATCTTGGCCAATCTGGAAGTACACATTTTTTGCAATGGAATGTTACTTTCAGTACATAAGAAATGTGGATGTTGCCAGAGTGAGCATGCTACCCCCAAATAACTTTGTTTGCATAACACAGGTATGAGCAATAGCAAATGACATACAAAAAGGCAAGCAAGCAAGCTCTCAATTATGTCAGGGACAGGATGCTCAAAAGTATGCATATGAATTGCTTGAGGCAACAAAAGGGCCTGGGAGAAGAAGACACAATCAAAAGCTCATCTCAAGGCAGCTCCCAAGTTTCCACATAAAAACAGAGGAACATCAGAACAGCAGGCATTATTACCGCATCAACCACTTTGAAGCCTTTGGTCCAGTTCAGCAAAGTCCCTGAATTGAGTGCAGTCTGTTGCACAGGAAATGAGAAGGTGAAACCTATCTCCCGTGATTGACCAGCAACAGGTCGAAATCCATCACCTTCCCTTGCCACAAAGCTAGAGAGTTCCTTTGCAATAAAATCGAACAGCTCCTCGCTGGTTCCAATCATGAGTTCAGGTGGAATTGCAACCTCCTCATACTCTTGCTTAATCACCCTCCCTTGTTTCCCACCCAACTGAACTCGCAGCACCCGGAAGTTGGTCCCACCCAGGTCCACAGCATAGTAAAGACCTTTCTCATCTCTGCCCAGACCCCCCAAATAGCAGCACTATATCATTATTCCAAGTTCTCAAGGCATAAATCTGGATAAAATCTCCAGAAACAAAACAGCCCTCATGATGTAAATCGGATATGTCATGCATAGAGATTCATAATTCTGATTACCATCCACAATTGCAACTCCTCGATCATGTCAGAAAAATGTATTGTGCATGCATGACATATTTTATTTCTGCCACTTTCCTGAGACACTTGCAGCCAATGGACAGACGGTGCTCTATAAAGATAACAGATTGTGCACCCATTGGAGCAAACATGGACAACTACTATGAGCATCTCTCTTGATTGAGAAGAAGCTCAACTATAAATTGATCCTAGAGGAAATCCATCTATCTGTTAACAAGTCGTCTCCACTCTCAAACCTGTAAAACATTATCCTCCCTCAATAAAGAACACCTGATCAGATCTGACATCTTAGCAAGATGTGTTGTATGTTGTGGATTGCTAAAACTATAGCAGGGGTCAGAATTACTATGAAGCTCAAACCCTAAACTTGCTCCAAAACACAGTTATCTGACACTCTTTCTGGGTGTTCGTTCGCCTTCACTAAAGAAACACAGATGTGATCCAAAATGAGAACAAATGGAAGATGGCACGTTGTAATTAGCCAAGCAAACTCCCTGGTAGTGATTTGCTTGGCATTGCACATGCAAGGCAAAATCCTGAAATGGGTAGCAAGGATTGATCGATTCCAGATGAAAGTTTTGGTCCGAGTTCTTGGATCACCGCATTGCACACACATACATGAATTGGAAATTTCACATTGCAAAGAGAAGGAAAAAAGAAAAAAAAGAAGCAAGCTTAGATCGGGTCCGGTTTCTTTCAAGGGAGCCACCATGCATACATACATACCCATGAGGCAAGCGATCCACGAAGGTAGGCAACATCTTCAACCTGCTACCGCCTTCGGACACAAGGCCAGCGTGCATTTCCACAGCCATGGCGTCCACAACCTGTCGCAACCGCGGCAACGGCGTGGAACACGCCTCCTGAAACTCCTGCAGCACATTGCGTGCGTGACGCCGCTGCGATCGCACACGCATGCGTGAAGACACCACCACAGCTGCCGCCGCACATGCTGCCGCTGCACACACAATGGCTACTCCCGCCACCACCACCACCGCCTTCCCCATCCCCCGCTTACACCACAAACAAACAAACAAACCCTCCCCCAATCCCCCCTCTCCTTCTCCGCCACCTCCACGTCCTTCTCCTTGTCCTTGTCCTCTTCTGTGTCTCTCCTTTCCCCCTCTTCTGAATTTCCCCACCCCCACCCGGCGCACTCTCCTCTTCTTGCTCCTCCTGATCCACGCCCTTCCTTCTTCTCCCTCCCTACTGATATCTCAAACCCTGACGACGATCTCACCGGGGTGGGGGTGGGTATCAAAGCCAAAACGACACACGACAGCAGCACCAACAACCACCACGGATCCAACACTCAAGAGCTTCATACGGGCGCCACATCCCGGCAATTTGCCATGGCTCCGAGCTCCAGAATTATTGTTATTGCCACATACCCAATGCGCGCCGAAGAGCAAGGGCATGGCCACAGAGAGAGACACGAACAGAGACAGCAGCAGAGGCAGCAGCAGCGACAGCAGCGACACAGAGACAAAGACAGAGAGGAAGGCGGTAGTGTAGAAACAAGCCTCGGAGGAGCAAACACTTCTCAAGCCATTCTTTACGACTCCACCCACCGAGGCACCTAAATTAGTCAGCACCGCCAAACTGGTGAAGCCGCCAAATAGTACGCCAAAACTCTAGGCCATTTGGGGTGTTTTGGGGGACGCTAATTTCCGTTTTCTTTTTTCTTTTTTTTTTTGGTGTGTGTGTGGCGAATTTTAGTCATTTTGCGAAAAACGAAAAAAAAAAGAGGCCCAGCAATATCAATAAAGGATTTTTTTAATTGAAAAAAAGACCTAAATTCACCAGATTTCGATTTTTTTAAATAAACCAATAGCCAGATTTGTACATTATGCTCTAGTAAGTAGCCACAGTATATATACCTCGAAGGATTTTGAAAGCAATTTACAGTGGGATATGCTCTATAGCCATATAGCCAAATCTTATTATTAATAATTGTCACCCTAGCAACATTGAAAAACTGAAAAAGAAAACAACCAGCGTTTCTTTTGGTGTGAAATCTCGCCAAACAAAGAAAAATCAAATCAAAAAGGAATATATTATGGCGCAAAAGGTATTCCTGTTTTTTAATTTCTAAACCACCAAATTTTGGGGGGGAAATTACTCTTCCGTTTTTTTTTTGGGGCCACAATTGAACTTTGATTTAGTTTATCATTTTTCCATTTTTTTTTGTCATTATTTAGCCAATTTCTGAAAGCACCTATGGCCAATTAATGCTAAATCTCTCTTGGGATGCTAGCCAATATGCAACCAACATGACAAAATTATATTTATATATATATATATATGCCCAATTCATTTTATATGTGTTTTTCTTCCCAAAAACTTTTTCATTTTTATGAAAAAAGAAAATGGGAAATTTTTTCTTTTTAAAAAAATCAGTGTAAACTCAAATAATTTTCTTTTAAAACCTGTGACAGTTTTGCACCATGTAGCCCGCTCAGGGCCGAGCTTTCTTGTATTTGTGCCCGCCCGAGTGCCCGCCCTGGGCTCCAGCTCGGGGCAGGAGGGCCCTTATTCGGGGTAAAGGCCGGCCCCTGGGGTTTTAACCTACACGGAAAGCTCATTAACTTCCATGGGAAATTTGAATGACAAATCTCAAAGCATGGGCAAGTAAGAGCTAACTCGTTAGCCTACTTAGCCTAACCCACATGTAACAAGGGTTTATGGTGGTGGAATTTGGAAGACCACAAAAGGGGGCTTCATCTTTTACATTATTAAAGAATTTTTTTCCCAAAATCCATTTTAATGATTAGGTCTCAATGTAGTGTGAGTAAATTGCCCATAAAAATTGTGAAATATTCTAACATGTAATCAACCCAAAACTTACGTCGGAATGTCATCAAACAACCCAGGATGATGCCATTCCAACAACCCCATGTGCTGGCTAGCCAGCCACTCGGAAAGGAAGGAAGGCCGTAACAACAGCTCGAGCAATTGACTCAAAATCCCGATTGGATTATTATTATTGTGGATTATTGTTGGCATCCGTCGTCAATCAATTATCACCCGAGCTTGACTTTCACTTCAGCCAACTCTTCCCGATCGGAATGCTAGCTAGCATTATGCACGTATGTACATAGTCCCAAAAATGTATGTGCCAACATGCGCACGATGCCTGGGACTAATGGTTTGCGGTTTTGGGGGTGGGCTTCTTCATCGTTTTTTGGGGTGGGTGGGTTTCATTAGATACGCCTTTGCAATTGCTACAAGATATTAGAGCACCACCCCAACAAGTGACAATTTCTCTTGCACCGATCATTTTTGCCTATATTCCCAATAAAAGATAGCCAAAAAGACTCATCATGGGGGGGGGGGGGGGGGGGGGCTTTAAAAAAAAAAGGTTGTAAAGTAGTATACTTCTCTCTCTTTCTCCCCCCCCCTCCC
>Ga0116231_10004787_pt1 | contig 27164 bp, 22 predicted proteins | sample S1TSphgellanicum_2_FD_89695 | JGI IMG/M metagenome (GOLD analysis project Ga0116231, IMG submission 89695) | Host-associated microbial communities from peat moss isolated from Minnesota, USA - S1T2_Fd - Sphagnum magellanicum MG | ecosystem: Host-associated > Plants > Peat moss > Unclassified... | reverse complement strand
TAATGGCTCTGCTGGCCTGTTATGGCAACTTCAAACCAGCATCAGTTCAAATAGGAAATGTTGCATGGAGACCTAATTTTCTACTCATGCATGTAGATATATGAAACTATATGAACAAGCTGCTCATCATGCAATGGCTGTGCCAGTTATGGCAAGTTCAAACCAGCACTAGTCAAAATAGGAAATGTTCCATGAAGTTCAGGAAAAAAAACCTCACAGTTCACAGTTGCACCTGGTGAACATTCCTCAAAACATGAGTCCAAATGAAAATTACATTGTTCCCTAGTCTCTACATTACAGGCAGGCCAATAAAATGTAAGTCTGAGGAGGAGGATGACCTGATAATACTTCGATGAAGACATAGGTTCTGAGACGAGACAAAGTAAGGAGCCTACATGAGTGCTACACAAAACCATACTGAATCTGTGCCCCTATAATGAAGGTTTGGTTAGCACTCCTGTAGACTACTAGCACACTCCAACAACCTCAACCTCAAAAAATCTTCCATCCTCCTCCTATGCCTTCCGGGTTACACATTAAACCTACACTGCTTGCAGTTTACTTAGCAATCAAGGAGCTATGATTTTGAATTTGATCACCTAGCTATAATATCAGTATTATGAATTCTAGCATGCTATAACCGCTTCCAGGTCTGATACCAAATATTCAGATCTTAAATGTGAAAAGAAGATGCAAGTCTTGACAAGAACTTGTCCTGTGATGATGCTCTGCAATATCCTTCTTTGCCCAGCAAGATCAAGAAGAAAACTTTCAGATAAACTCCAGCAAATTCTTGAAGTTCAAATCATACAAATACTCCATTGCAATTTGTGTGAGACAAGAAAAACCAACAGTCAAAATACCTTGGTCTCACTAGACTCTGTAACACTCTGACAAATTCTTCTTTTCTCCAACACACAGAACTTGATGGGCTGGCACAAGCACACAATCCTTGATATTCATCAGAAACTCCTGCACAGTAGTCATCCACCATTGTTGTGGATTCCAGCTTTGGACTAACATGTTTGGGCTTTACATATTGTGCAACGTTAGGGCAGTTTACCCATGCTTGAATCTTGTAAATAGAAAAGACACGGAACTTGTCATCTTACATCTGAAGCAACCACTTGGGTTCTTTGTGGCTTCATGCACTCAAAAATGCTAGGGTTTGGCAACCTGCACTGCCCACATAAAATATCTGCCACATTGGTGTGCATTTCATACCACAGATCTGCCAAAACTTTTCCAAAGATGTGTCTTCTCAATCAGAACCATATACCTAATTTAAAGGGTATCATGACAATGAGTGCAGTCATAACCTTGTGAGAGTTGCTCACAAAGTGTCAGACCATCGCCTTAGCAGTGATGAGCTGCCATGACTATCCATGGACTTCATCAGCTCCTGAAGGTGGATGTCAGTTGTATACAGTAGTCAGCTCAAAATCTGGGGAAAACCATTATACAAGATTGCATCCTGAGGTTCTGTAGCATTTCCAAAAGCAACAGGAACACTCAGCCATCATGTTGGCTAGCATTAAAGAGACATAGTTATCAGAAATGTCTTTAGTATCCTCAATGAAGCTGCAACAAGCTTGTGAGGATAAGCTTCATTTCATTTTAGCTTGTTCCTGTAAAAGAACCATAGTCCAGTCCACAAATAAGTTGTGTGGCGAAACGCACCTGAAACACTTCATAATGTTACTTGCTGGACATCTTGTTGACACTGCCTGGCAAAGGGTCAAAGATTTTGCTGCCAGTATTACCCAGCATATCACCCAAGTCTAAACCACAGTTTTAGCATAATTCAGAAACTAATGTCCTTGGCCCTAATGTGGCAAAAAACAGTTCTCTTGCTAAAACATGAACAATGTCCACAAGAAGAAATGCAGAGAGACAAGCAATACACAGAATCAGCAGCAGATGGACTTTGAGAATCTAAACTGCATCAAGTTCAATCTGACTGACACTGCATGTATCCCCAGAGTAATCTCATCTCTGTCCAGACTCAAAACAGCTCTTCCAGATTACTCACCCAAATTGCAAATGACATAGGTAGAACCTTTCAGTTCTGAAACACGCTGTTCCACAGCTTCTAGTGGCAAAGCTCTACTGATATTTGCCCAATGTGCAACATACCGTAAGTATCACTTGACATAGAAAATCTGGTACTTGTACCATAGCATAAAAATACATGATACATGCAGTACAAAATGTTCAGGAACACAATTGAGCATTTTTATTACTGATACACCATGTTCAAATGGGATCAGGTAGAAATCTCTCCACATCTCACATTTGTCACAAAACTCAAAAATACTAATGGCCCTTCTGATGCAAACAGGGCTTGAAACACTACTTGCCTATGCCTCCCTCTGCAACCTCATTCAACACCTGAACATTAGGCAGTACAGGATTCCAACGTCTATGGTGGCAAACAAATCAGCTAAAATGGCCAGGTTCTACCCATTATGAAGGTTGTGATCTAAACAGCTACACCTGCAAATCCCTCATACTCAATAACAATACAGCATTTGCCTGTCCTCAGCAGAAGCTAAATGTGATCACCAAAAATCATATTCAGAAACTTAAGCAAATAGTTAAGACAGGAATCAAAATATGTCATGACTTCTATCCAACTCAGGAAAAAATGTGAGATGGTAATACTGTGGCCAAAATAACCTGAACAGATTGTAAGTTGGGACTTCTGTTGATGTGAATGAGTACCTGGTCAAGGATTCTCTTCAAAAGCTCATCACTAATGTAGGGTCAGGGGCCTTATTTACAAGCAGACAAGCTAGGGCTTCAGTAAAATAACAGGGCCAGAGCTTTAGAAGAACCAAAGAAGAGAGTAGCTGTAGAGAGAGATGTGATAGTTGCTACTCCCTTGCACCACCGTTAGTAGATGCATTGACAGCCGAGGAGTTGTTTTTGAAGTCAATCAATTGGTCCTTTCCTGCAAGCAGTAATCTTGGTTCACCACTCTCAACAGGCACCTCAGACTTCTTCATTTTACGCTTAATATGGGGGTCTACTTCAACATTTTCCTCAACTGCCCCCATTTTCCGGAACTTTGCCACTCTTTGCTTCATCAATGTCTCTGGCTCCAATTTTAGCAGTTTCTGTTTATGGACCACATGTGACTGATATTAGTCCAGCCATTCAACAGACATCCAAAAGCAAACTAAGTGAAAACATGGACAAATGATGAACTGACATAATGCAGCAAATGAAACAATTCAGGCAAGGTAGAATGTTCAAACCACTATGACAGATGATTGGCCTAACATAAATGATGTTGTACAGTAGAATTGATTACTACCTGATTACTAACCAGAATAATAAAACCATAACTGTTAAGAGAAGTGGTAAAGACAATCACTCACATGCATGTGTTTCATGATGGCTGCTTTGATGTTTTTAGAGGTTTGTAATGGATCTGAATGAGCTCCTCCTAAGGGTTCCTGCAACACCCATCAATTACAACTCTTGAAGAGGTTCAAAAATCTTCTCAATCCAATAAAGGAAGCACAACTTAGTACTAAATAATTTTACTCAACCAAAAGTTCACGTGACCTGCAATCAAGGCGAACAGTATGGATGAGGCAATGAAGGATGATATATGTGCACATAAAAAGGTCATGAAAATAATTGAGTCATACCGGAATGACCTCATCAACAACGTCTAGCTTCTGAAGTTCTGCTCCAGTAATACGCAGCGCCTCTGTGGCCTACATGAGGGAAGGTTATTGTTACAGTCTGGAGATTGATTTTGCTTCAAGAGGATTGTACTTGACCCCTAAAAAATTCCTATGTAACCGATCAACACCCCGTACTTTGACTGCACTCACCTGCCCCTGCTGACCAGCCAGGGGCACCACAATGCTGCTTCACATTGTAAGTGGACCACTCCAGAGGAGTACATAAATCAACTGTGGATTCTTGGGGCTCCAGATGCCAGTCCCCTTGTTGTGAGCACATTTGAGATCTAGGATCTAGATTTCCAAACATCAGATACAGGCCCACCAAGCAGGATCAAAGACCAGCCAATTCTTACATGAATTGGGAAGGTGCAAGATGTCTGAGGGGATCATCCCCCTGGTAGTGATGAGCTCCCATGACTACCCACTCACTTCATCAGCTCCTAACAGTACGTGTAGATTAGTACATAGTAATCTGCCCAAAACTTTAGGCAAACCATTATACAAATCTGCATCCCAAGTTTCTGTAGCATCTCCAGAAGCAACACGGAAACTCTCTCATGCGGTTGCCTAGTATTCAAGACAGTGTGCTAATTATGTGGCTCAATGAATGGTCAATAATTAGAAATAACTGACAGAACTGGAACTAAACTTGCAACAGTCATTTTCCATTATAAAACAGTCTCAAATTTTTAAGATTTTAAAGATCAAATTTTTAAGACTCATTTAAATTTGATGAGTAAAACCTACCAGGGGCGCTGCTGCAGCTGTTTTCCACAGAATAGCAGCACAAGCTTCAGGGCTGCAACATCCAATACCCACAAGCACCAATTCATTTACTATATATTTCATCAAATAGCTGCTGCAACATATAACACTGCAGAGTCTGACTTGAGTGAAACCATTTGCAGCAACCACAACCCATCAATCTTAAGACTGGTCTCTTTCTTTGACAGATATGAAGGTAATAAATGTCAACTTCTCTGGTCAGACACTGGAGAAGCATGAGACAAGAAAATCCTAATACAGAGATTGGCAGCATTCAGGCATGAGCACCTAGCCATGCACATACTAACTCCAATTTTCTCATGGATGACACAGAGCTCTGTACCACAGCTGCAAACTTGATCCAAAGACACAATTTTATAAGGAAAGACGGGATCTTTCATGAAGTTATTGAACCCACCTGGCAACGTAGTAAACTGCATTTTCAAGCATGAGCATTTTATCACAGCACCCTATGGCAAGTGCACCACCAGAACCACCTTCCCCAATCACAGTTGTGATAATTGGCACACTGAGGCCAAACATCTCCCTCAGATTGAAAGCTATCGCCTCCCCCTATAACAATTAGACTGAGAGCAAATCATATTACAGAATCAAACATGTAAACACCACTGAATAAATCTTTACACTAAAAGGTGAGATATACCTACTAGGATTCAAAACCACACAACTATCACAGCACTCACCGGATAATTTAGTGGTTGGGCCACATAGGAAGTGTCTAATTTGTAAATAAGGGATTGCCAGGTCAAACACTCATATTCAGTCTATTACAGAGAAATCAGGGGAGGGGGCAATAGGGGTTTGTTACATGTGACTATCTTAGGTAAGTTGCCATGTGACACCCTATTGGGTGGTCCATGCAGAGCAAAGAGACAGAATCCATGACACCTTTTCCTATCAATGCTTGTTTTCTTCACCATATGGAACCTCCTGTAAATTTAGGTCTCCTTAAAAAGAAGCAACTCCAACATTGATATCCAATTCTGTGCAAATTTTCCTGATGGCCACCTATTATCAAGTGAGAAGTATGAAGAACAGAATTGTGGTTTAGGGCTGATTTCAATATATCTTTAGATTGCATTGAAAACCTGGCAAAACAACAGTCAGCCCCACAGTGGTTTGCAGGCACATAGATGAAAGAGGCGTTTGCACAGAAGCTGTAATTTTAGGAAGGAGAATGGAAATCACCTGACCAAGTTCTTCTGCTTTGATGCCTGCATATGCACCCGGGGTGTCAATGAATGTAAGAATTGGAAAACCATGGTGGTCAGCATGTCGCATCATTCGTAAAGCTTTCCGGTATCTGTAAGTCCCAAACAAAATATCCAAGAACATGAATAGTAAGATGAGCTTTGCAAGTGGAACATGAAGACCCTACAATTGACCATTGTACCTAGGAAAGTTATTAGTACCCCATTTCTGACCTCTAGAGCAACAATATACAACCAAAAAGCCACAAATGGCAATCTACTGTACCCAGCTGGTTCCTACCCAGGCCTTGCTACATATAATCTCAAAAAGATGTTCTAAATTCCATCTCTAGAATGCATACATGCAGGACCATCACCAAATCAATCATCATTTACAAATTATGAACCTTTCTCTGTTTACAAGACTAACTAATTCATCATAGCACTGTGAGAGCATACCCATTAGGAGTGGGCATCGCAAAGTTACAGTAAATGTTTTCCTTTGTATTGCGTCCTTTTTGATGACCAATGAACATAAAGCTCATGTCATCCATTTTCCCGATACCACACACCAAAGCTGGATCATCATACCCAGCTCTATCACCATGAAGCTCCACCCACTGATTAGGCATACACACCACATCATGTGATCAATAAAAAAGTTAATAGGATGCCATAAAAGTCAAACACTGCACTAACCTACATACAAACTAACACAAATAGCAATGACAATAAAATTTTCAACCCAGTCCAAGAAATTTACAAATAAAAATACCAGGAAGGAAAAATTGCAAACCTCAACTATAAGTGAAGTATTATAACCTTGTCTGTTATGTTGAGCACATGATCCAGAAAAGTAGGACGGTGCGGGTGGCGAGCCACACTCAAGCGTTGGACAGCTGTCAGCCCCAGGTATAAATCCCGCCGTACCTGAGACAAATGAAGCTTGCAAACATTGATAACCCCATTGAGATACCTACACATTGTAGGTATCTCAACATCTAACTGCAGGCAAATCATATGTACAGTAACAATAATCCAGAAACAACACAAAGAATCAGGATACAGCCTGGACTGCTAAGGATCTTTTAGTGCATCAATGTTGTAAGATATTCCATGACTTCCAAACTGAAAAGGACCTGGTCATATTTTTCTTCAAGTTCCTTGATCTGTTCACTGAAGTCCATGCCTGTCTTGTTTGCAAGCTCCCTCACCTGCCAGAAATGCAGACACAGCTAAATGTGATAAAATCCTGAAGGAGAACATAGAAGGGTGATAATCTGTTTCCAAATATCAGGTTGCATAAAAAGGTAGTGTTACATTATATGTCTACTGAAGCATGGCTATGGTTCTCCCATATCTATGAGACTGCAGCAAAAATGTTGCAACAACACATCAAATGTAAGCATTGTGTTAGTTCCCACCAACCCAAAACAAACACCAAAAGGATGAGTGTTGTCATGACCTTGTGAATGTCACAGACAAAGTATCTGACCATCACCTTCAACATGAATGGCAGTGACTAACTGCCATTACTTCCCACTCCACCCACCTGCCAACAGTGTAGATAAGTGCATAAGAATCAGCTCAAGATTTCAGGTAAACAATTATACCAAAATCTGCATTCTGAGTTTCTTGTGCATTTCTTGAAGCAACATGAACATTCACTTGTTATATCAGCTAGCACTCAGGAGGCATAGCTAACTGAAAAAGTAAATAGTATCCTCATTCAAGTAGCAACAAGCTTGTGAGGGCACACTTCAAGCTTCATTTCATCTTAGCTTGCCCCTGTACAAGCAAGCATCCAAGCTTAAGCATGGATATAGATACCACAGTAGGAAACAACTTGCTGAGCCTGTACCATTCCAGCATTCAATTAGGCAACTATCACCATTGAATTTTTGGTTAAACATGGCTAGACTCTGACAGAACAATTTAGTGCTTCAGAGATGTACGGCAATTCAGTCCAAGTGCAGGAAATTTTTGGACTGCAGTACAGGTAAGGGCCTACTCTGTCTCTGTCTTATTGTCACCTGCTACTGTGCCGTCCAGTTTGGACCCAACATCAGGAGCAGGTTCTGTCTCAAAGAGCCATAGGCATGAAAGCTGGCACTGACCCCATGTTCATTATTTCTTACAGGACAGTTCCACCCAAAAGCAGAGTACAGGTGAACACAGTGTTTGTGAAAGACAGCAGAGTGCACCATCTAGTAGGGAAGCATTATCTTCACTACAAGAGGCAATTCTGGGTTCAGATGCAAGGTTTCACCAGTGAACTGGTCTCTAGTCTATATTCTGAACCATTCACTCTAGATCTTGGCCCACTACACAATGCACAGACTGATACGCCATATATTGTCGCATGGATACATGCAGAAACCCTAAAACCTCTGTGGAAAAGAATGTGAGGCTTGCGTTTGCAGGGTTGGGATTGTGGCACATGATGTCAATAAAGCTGAGTGCACATCAGAAGAAGGAAATTAGGTATTTTGCATGCCTACAAACACTCAGACAAAAAGCCTATACAGCATATCAGCTTTTTGTACAAAGATTACATAATACAACATCATAATCTGGAGAAAACTACTGGCTTTAGGCTTTAGAATACATCTTGAGCGGGGACTACCGACATTATGGCCAGCAAATGATACATTCACTCCATAGCTTTGCAGAAATTGCACAAAAATAGGCCAGGAAATTTTCTCAGAACGGCATGAAGAAACCTGAGAAAGTAGACGAGGATTGAAGGCTTCGTGGATAATCCACAGTGGAGAGAAGCTTGGAAAGTGGAAAGGATTAGACTAAAGAAGGAAAATACCTCATCAATTTTGTTTTCAAGGTCGATGAGGGGATGCTCGAAAGGAAGCGGAAAAGGTTTGGGCTTATTGGGCAGAGGCTTGAATCTGTTCAGAAACGCCAAAGCGCCGTCCATCTCTGCACCCGCAGGGATTTTCTCAGGCCATGGATACTCCGTCTCTGAGCTCTTCTTCCCTTTCGTTATCGTCGCTGATATGGTAAGCTGCTGCCGCAGCCACCTCTTCTTCTCCGTCGCCACTGAGGTCCTAAATGGTAATAGCTGGCCAGTTACAGCGCAGCTTCTCGAGCTCTGGAACAACCATTGCTCCCTTGTTCCTCCACCTCCTCCTTTCTGACATCGTAATGGGAGCAAATCCGCGGACAAAAAACCGTAGAAAGAAACCTCGACAACGCCTATCAAGCCCATACCTATCTACACAATTCTCAAGCACCTTAAGAAGCTCAGAAACTCAGACAAGAGCCAATGTGTGCAACCACGCGATTTGAAGATTGTACTGCGATACAGCTACTACAGCAAGGAAGGACGAGGAGGTGAGCCGTAGGAGAGAGCGGACGGACTGAGAGGAAAAGGAAGAGCGAGCGGACTTTCCGATGCAAGCGCTTAATGAACCAAAAAAAAGGAAAAAAAAGAAAGACAAAAAACCAAAAAAAAAAAACAGACAAGAAAAGCAACAAAATAGAATGCAAGAAAAGGCGTTAAGATGAATAAGCAAGGGGCAGAGACGCAATGCAGAAGAGCAAGAAGAAGAGGTCGAAGAAGAAGACGAAGAAGAAGACGGGAGAACAAAAAAGCAGCATGGAGACCGAATGCGCTGTGAGCGTTGATGACAAAAACGAGGACAAGTAAAGTACGTAGCCTTCGTAATATGTACGAAAACCTGTATGAATATATGTATGTATGTATTTGGGTACTTTATTCAACACTGGTTATTACTTGATTTGTCTCATGTTTGAATTTAACTTCATTATGTGCCATTCACACCTAGTGTTATCATGTTGTTTAAGTCAATGTGAAGACACTAAATTTTATTGAACATTCACATATCAGATGTTACTTAACACAACAAAAAATAAATGATCATGTGTCAACCCCTTTGCTTGCATGTAATGTTAACTCAAAGTTATGTTAACATCAAATTTTCAATAGAACATTGATTTTTATAAGAAAACAATGTTGTGTAAAATTGCACAAAATGGTGCATGTATTTTGAGGGAGACATTCAATATTCCTCAATGAGCTTTGTTTTGTTTGATGCATTATTCAAGTTTAATTTTGTAAATTAAATTTGATTATATGAATGATTATATGTTGTTATGCACAATTTGTTTTCTCACCATCAAAACTTAAAACTTGTTTAACAAAATATGTTAATTATTAGTTATATTGTCAGTAATTAAAATTTGAACCCAAGATTTTAAGGATTTAAAAAAAAAATCCAACACTAGCTTACTTTATGGCATCTATTAAAGCAATGTTTAAAAAATGAATTGAAAAAATCATAGAACATTAGTCAAAGCTTTTGCAAACATCACATTGTCGTCTAAATAGTAAAATTGACAAAGTTCATTGGGGGATGTTTAGCATCTCAAGTAAGTTAGTGATAAGTTCACACTTACTATTTCTATTGTTGCCTCTTGTGCAAACAACAAAGCTTATTTACTCTACACATAATGAGGTGCACTTTAGAAAATGTTTTGAACAAAAATGTAAAAATTGCATATCAAAGGATCTTAGCAATTACTAGTTAAACAAAAAATGATAGTTACCATTAAAAAACACAAATGAAAAAGAAAACCATTGCTTAAACATTGAAATTTCAAAAATTAGTACAAAGGAAAGGAAAGAAAAAAATATTCTGTTTTTTGTTAATGAGGTAGAAAGAAAAAAACATGAAAACAAGCCAAAATTAAACCCAAGGAAGCATATGGCTTTCTTGTTTCTCCACCTTGTTCATACTATTTATCAATATAGAAAAATATTTTCTCAAGTCCAATCCTTCTATTACATTTTTCTTTTTTCCTCATTTTCAAAGCGGAAAATCCTACCTTTTACAAAAAATTACAATTTTCTATATCAAAATACACACAAAAAATCTAATCTAAAAACACATACATGGAAAGAAACACCTAGTTACACTTTGCTTTTTCCACAGTAAAAACTTCACACACATATTCCTCCAACTTCTAAGTATAACAACCAAGTATGGCAAAGATGAATAAAGAGAAAACAATATAGTCCTCCCTCTTTTGATTTCAAGACTCCCCCTTATACCCTTCTTTTACACAAGTGGACCCATTTTAAATCATTTTTCAAAATCAATCCTACTAAGGGGATGGTTAATTAAGCTACCTAATTACTTTTTAAATTATAACCTTACGTAGTGCAAAACACTTGTGGCAAAAAAATTGCAATAAAAAACTATGATAGAAAAATATAGCAAGCAATTCATGGTTCTCATCTATAACATTATTTTAAAACTTTGATAATGCATAGGAGTCACAAGAATGTAAGTTTCCAACCTCTTTAAACCTTGAACCCTCTTAAAACTCCTTCAATTTGGAACCTCTTAAAACTTGTAAAAACACATCACACATAAGACATGCATTTAGAATTGAAAAGAAAAAAGATAAAATCAATAAGATTCAAAATGTTAAGATCATCTTATTATGTCTAGTGACTGCTACAAACTGAAATGAACAAAATGAGCAAAATGAGGCAAAAGTTGGGATAATATTAATAAACTTACAATGTAGTGAAACAAATTCTAAAGAACAAATTACAAAGCAAACACACATGCCACATGGAAGCCAAAAAAACCAAAAATTTACAAACGCAACATTACAAAAAATTTTGCAACTCAACAAAAAAAGAAGTAAAAATTTGTAACTCAAGTACAGAACAAGGGCAATGAAATTGACTAAAATACTAATTTTTTAAAAAAAGTTTACATATAGTGTGCACTTTTAATGTAGCAAAATAAAAAAAACATGATGGACACTTAAAACACTCTTACACTATCACAAAGTATAAGAAAATAAAATGAATGTTGGAAATGTATCATTAGTGCAACAAAATACTATAAAACAAAATGAACAAATGAAATGCACCTTTAGTGCAACAAAACAAAATAAAACAAAGTGGATGTTGAAAGTGTTCCTTTATTTCTCATAAATATAATCACAATTGACAAGCGACCAATAACAAAAAGGAAGTAATGCAAACCTTTGAATCTATCACCAAGAAAAAAAATAATAAATACTAGTTTGAACCCCGTGCCTAATGCACATGTGTGTGTATTTGACGGTACATATTACAAAAAAAATTCCAATATTCTAAATAAAATTTCAAAAAAAAAAAAGAAGCCCAACCCAACTCTTTCAGTTGTTGAGAAAGAGACAAGATGAGTGTACCTAAGTCCAAAAACCCCAAAATTAAAAATTAAAAATTAAAAATTTACAACACTAATATATATTATTTTTCGTCGTGTTGTGCGTGTATTCCACTCTTTCTCCACCCTATTGGAGTAAACAGACCATGACGAGATAGATGGATGATGGGATGGATGAACGGATGGATGATGGGACAAATGAATGAAATGATGCTTCATGACGTCCTTTACTATATGTAACAAATGAGGAATTGGAAGGAAAACATGAAAACAATAACAAAGGAGAAAAATGAGGGAAAAAAATAAAAATGAGTGAAGATGAAAGTGAGTAGGAAAAGAAATTAATTACATAATGTATTCTTTGCTAACATGTAAAATGTTTTATAGGCTTGAATTGATTGGAAGAGCAATCAAACATGACAACAATGATGTTAACAAAAGTTAGTAGTTTTGGGTTAGATTTGGGGTTACATTAAAATTAAGTTAATATTATAACACATGTAACTTGAATATAATGTTAACACATTTAAAAGTCATGACTTAAATATTATGTGTCAATGAAACTTCAGGTACTTCAAGAGTTTTTTTATCATAACTATCCCAAAAACCTTTCATGCTAAAAGGCGACTTTTTTGCACCCACTTTTGCATGAATGAAAATGGAAGGTACTCAATGTTTTAAGGTGAGTGCATTATTGAAATAAAAGGCCTAAGTGAAACATAGTTAAAGTCAATTCATAATGTTGTATTTTAAGAACGTCCATTTACATTTGTGGGCATTAATCTAATGGAAAGGATGAAACATATCATGAATTAAACATTCATAAACCACAAGGAGACAATGGATGTGTAGTATAAAGAAGGTTTTGTTCCACCTTTGTTTTAAGGGTGTAAAACCCTAATAATAGGGCATTCCCAACATAATAACTAAGTAGCTTTGTGTGTTACAAAGCTATGACCAATTCATATAGATAGTCAAAGTTTGCCATGACCAAAACATCTTTACTAGACCTAAAGGGATTTTACTCATCCAAAGGTGCACCAAAAAACAAAACAAATGTTTATTGAAGTTGTTACAATTGTGGAGCAATCATCTTAAGCCTACTTTCTAGGTGTGAAAGCATTTTATGCTTAGTAATAGGCAGGCATAAGTGCTTATGCGGAAGAAGCATAATCTCCTAGTATCTTTGATGGGCACCTTATATCCGTAAAACAGTGATAGAATTTTTTTATGGCTTTGGAGGGCACATTGTTAAACAAAGTTTTTCTCCACCAACTTGGGTGGGGTGTTTTGAAAAGAGAAATGATTACAATGCATTTTGTTTTATTATTTCTTCATACACTATCCATTGGGTATCGTGAGCAAAAATGAATTTTTTTTTTGGCTAATGCTTTATGTAGATTAACGCTATCAACATGAGACATTTCCCTATTCATGAATATCCCTTGTAGAAAAGAGGAGGGATCTCACACATACTCCTTAAGAAGGGAGAGAAATTATGCTCATTTATAGGTGTAAGGTCCCTCTCAATCTTAAAGAGTAGTGTAAGAACCCTCCGCCTGATACACCCTATGATCATCTCTACATGTTTAAGTTCATAATAACACTTTGCTTTGCGCTTTAGGGTGGGATAAAGCGCATGGGTTGAGGACATCCCAAAACAATGCAAGGTCAAACTTGGCTACTGCCTGTTGTCCTAGGCCCGTTGTTTTGGGAATGGCCCCACCGTGGGGCTTTACCCTAAAGTGAAATATGTATTCCATGTCCTAGTACGTACTCGTATCTGGAATACGTACGTATTGGAGCCTAAGTCGAGGTCCAAGTATGCGTGCCTGAAACGAGATCCTGAGTTGGGTCTTTGAATCGAGATTCCTGAATCTATTGGGAAATGGCCAGGTCCCAAAAGGAAGGACGACTCACTCCCTGGGGACCTGGAACGGTGGTGGGCAGTAACGGCGGGGTTCGGGTGACGGGGAAGAAGGCAAAACCAAAAGCTCGAGAGCAATGGCGATGGTTTTGCAGGCACGGGAGAGCCCTCTCTTGTGCTCTTCCTCTTCGTCGCTGCTCCTGCGCCAGCATCCCATTCTCATCATGGACATAAGCTGCATACCTAATAGATCAGTTTTTCTAAAATGATCCAAATCGGGATCCCTATGCAAGGAAGGCCGTAGCGGAAGCCCTGGTGAGTTGAAGGTGGAAGGAGGACCAGGAAGCAATAAGAGGAAGGAGTGGGTCCTCCTGATGAACACGGAAAATTGATCATCGGTAGCCGAGAAGAAGAAGGTGAACACGCGATGGCGGGGCTGGCATTGGCAATCCAGCTGCTAGAGAAGAAGAGCTCCCAAGTCTCTACCAATTCGTTACATTCTTTTTCCACTCTCACTGCTCTCTCGGCAGCGGCAGCGGCTTCCTTGGCTATTTCTTATCTGCCTGATCGTCCTTCACTCACCTTCCTGCCCACATCAAGGTACTACTATGTAGTATGTATGTATGTTCTCGCTGCATGCAAGTTTTGTAATCGGCAGATGTGATCCGTGTTTTCTCATTACCTACATGGATTGCAGCAAGGGCTTGTCCGGGAAACGTATTGTCTTTCAGTAAGATTCAAGAAGAAGAACTGAATATGAGCTGAAACAGTTTTTGAAGCTATCGATCTTCTGTGACAATTTTGGAGTGTCGCGTTCCATGTACACAGTTAACCCTACGTGGAGTTCTTTGGATCTGTGAAAAACCCTCTTCCTCAGATACCAGAATGTTTGCATTGAAAGAATCCTCCTCCCAAAGTTTTCATCTGAAGCACTTATAAACAATAGTGCTTTGTAAGCTTGGTTGATGGAACTCTATTTTTGAGAACACACACACTCTCTCTCCCTCTCTCTACACTTCAAACCCTAATCTGTCTCTGTGCTTCAATCCCTAATCTTACATTCCATTCTGAGATTAGAAAGATTAACAACCAATTTTCTTTTGAGAATCAATGGAAACCTAAGCACAGAAAGCGATAGGGCTTTGTAAGCTTGGTTGATGGACAGTCTGTGCGCTTCAAACCCTAATCTGTCTCCGTAGTGCACAATCTGTTGCTTCCTCCCTTACTCATGAAACCAATAATTGCAAGGTTGCCAGATGCATTGTTGCAATTGGACATGTTACTATCAGGCCATGCATTGGCAGGACCTTCTGGGGTTGCAAGTTCCATGCACACATTATTAGCCCTAGAATTACTGTTTTTGTCCAAGTAGCAAGATACCATCAAAGAAACTATGACTGAGCCATTTCAGACTTCCTTGGTATCAAAGCATGCATGTGACTTGATTCCTTTTTGGCAGGATCAACCACATAACACAATGGTCTGCCATGCCACATATCAATGATTGACCTTGAATGGCAAGTCTATGGTTTCTGGACAGGCTCATGTATTTGTCTTAGTCTATTTAGAAATCATAAGTGCTTTGGAAATTGAAAGCCATTATGCTATTGGAGTGTGGTAATTTTCACATTTGATGTGATATGTTTGCAGGGAGTTGAATGGAAAGGTTGCATACTGTGAGGAGGCAGTAGATCCAGATGTGTGGGATGCAAGGTGGGTTCCTCTGAGGGTGACAAAGTTAGAGATCGGAGTGAAGACATATGATATAGAGTTAAAGCCTCTATTCTCTGCATTCAGGATTAGAGCCCTGGGAGCTACAACTGTCCGAGCTGTCTTGGTAAACTATTTGCCTTTGCTTGAGGCTTACCTGCAGCCTGAAGAAGATGATGGTGAGGAGGATTCTGATCGGCCTGCCCAGCTGCCACTGAATCCTGTTGTCCCCTTGAAGCGATCAGCAACACATATTCTCCGAGAGGTAGTTAAATCTTAAAACCTGTTACTTCATGGAATGTGTCAGTGTCTGGATCTTCCTGTAAAGTGTGCAGCCATGCCTGGCCCTAACTCCCAAGTAGCCATAGTTGTGAGCTCAAGGAAGGTAAGGATATGAACACTCTTTTTTGGCCAAGTCTTTCTCTTCATCTATGTGCTTATGCCTGTCATAGATCGTTTAGATTATTGAGAGTAAGCTCTCCAGATCTGCTTATTCTTATGTCTCTGTTTCAAGTAATTTGTGCCTCCTGAAGTGTAGTGGCTATACTTATGTAAATCACTACTTTGACTGATGCTTACTGCTCAGATGGTGGTGGCAGGTTTCTGTGGTTACCACAAGAAGGATACTAGAGAGGGCTGTTGTGCACTACATAACACACAGGATGGCATGGAAATTGCTGAAAGGTACTGATTCCTTGCTGATGATTACAAATACCACCCATGAATTGTACCAAAGTGGTTTCTAGGTGTTGACTTGTGGGAGTTTCTCGTTTGTCAGTATCAATTTGTTATATGCCAAAGTGTGTTTTTAAGCAGCTTTTTGGATGACTGCAGATGTTCCTAAATCAGCTGTGCGTAAAGCCGCACGGAACATGTCCAAGTGGCAGCTGTTTGTTGCTGTTTGCAAGACAACATTTCGAGGTTTGTGACACCTTCTGTTTACAATTCTCAAGTCCATGCTCCATGCCTGAACACCTCAATTGTGACAGGGAGGCATGGCACAGAACCCTGTTAGGCTTGAGATATTTTTAGACTTCCGGTTCTCTATGCTGCTTGTAAATTGTTTTGCTATGGTTTTGTTTGACTTTGTATTTGTAAAAACCAATAGCAACTTCAGATTGCAGCAGATTGCTTTCTGCACAGTTTTGAGGATTTTCTGGCCATACAATAAGAACAGGTAGTGTATTATTTCTTTGGGGGTGCAGCACATGCATTAGGAGTTGCTGCCAATTGGTTGGTGCAGTTGGTGCTGGACATATACAGAAGTATTAGCAATTCATTTTATGTGAGGACCAAGGAAGGCAAGCCTGTGGGGATGGATGCAAGAGAGCTTAAACGGCTAGCCAGGAGGACAGTAGGAAACACATTGAAGGGTATTGCTTCACTTGTCTTGGCCTCATTGGGTGCTGGCCTTGGTACTGTGTTGATAAGGCCTTCCACAGGAACTTGGATTGGTATGCTCTCAATTTACCTTCAATGCTGTCTAATGGTCTTCTTCTACATGCAAGTGGGTGCTATGGGACACATCTTATTAGATTTTGCATGTTGCTATGACATCTTGTCAGGCTATGTGTATGAGGTAGATTTAAAGCCCGAAGCCCTAAGTTTCAAGCAATATATATATATGTAACACACATACATGTATGTGGTAATTATCTGACATACGTGGTTGACATATGTATAGATGTCTGACATGTTCTCCACTGTGAATGCAGGCTGTGCTATTGGTGATTTTGCTGGACCTTTTCTTGTAGGTATTTGGTTGGACACATGGATTGTGTATGGCACCTTCACACCTGGAGGAGACAGATCCCAATAAAGCATTGCATCAAAAGTAAGTGGGGGCTAATTCTGAGTCCTGCTATTTCCTGTTGCCATATTTTTAAGCAAAGGACACAGGACTGGTTTTGATGCTTCCAGGCTTTTTTGAAGAGACTTGGGTGGTGGGAGTGGGGGGGAGGGCTGTCTGAAGATGTGGGCACCATCAGAAATGGCAGCATTCATTAGAGTTTGGAACTATGTGGAGAGCAAGGTGAGAAGGAATGGGTGCACAATCACAGTATTTGGTCCGAAACCTGTGATTCCAAACTGCTTTCCTTTACAGAAATATTATGTTGACAATTCAAGGCAGTTTAATGTAATGGCCCTGCAATTGGGTTGCATCTTTGAAGTCAAAGCACAGTGTCCATGCATATTTCCCTTGTTTGTTTCATGGGCTTTATTATTCTCTTTGCAGCACCAGTGAGAGTTAAAATCATTGTACAAAACAGGAGATTCATAAGCAAGTAGGGGAGGAGCTTGCAGCCTTGCAAACTCTTTATAGTATGCAAGTTCTTTTTTTTTTGATCAAGACTGCCATACCCAGTGGCTATTTCCGAAGGATGACAAGTTGGGCCACCAAGTTGACTCTCAATTCTGGAACTGACCTCAGATTGTTGCTCTGCATTCTATGTGCAAGGCAAAGGGGTGCTAGCAAACATCATGACCAAGTCTTCTCCATTCCTATCAGACATGTCACAGAAGCCTAGGACCAGAAGTCAGAATAATGTTCAGCACAAAATTCTGGGTGGGGTTATTTTGTACTTATTTACACCTTTATCTACACCCACCATTTCACAGCTGACTAAGTTAGTTGCATGTCATGGCAGCCAGATCCTGTTATTCATGATTCAATACTGTTCAATACTGTTGATGGTGAAGGTGGTGGTCCAACACTTTGTAGTGACACTCATAAGGTTATGTTGTGTGTTGGGTGGTTCTTTGATTTTGTTATAACCTCCAGTTCCAGGTTTTTTGAGAGGTTCAAAGTCCAAGAATCCCCAGTTCTGGGTTTTTTAATCAAAAAGTTCAGAATAAAATCTCTGCCAGTTCTGGGTCAAACCGGTTCTTTTATTTTTTGAGAGCCTTTGGTCAAGAGTTTAAAATACTTGGTCATTACTCATTGGTTCTTTCTTTGAAAGAGAGACCTGCATGACACTGGTTATGACCAGTGTTGGCCAGTTATAATATTTCAGATTGGTCCAAACAATATGAATAGGGCATTTTTTTTTTAATAAAAATGAGTGTCCAGATATTTCAAAAAATTCTTTGTAAAGTTAATTATGCATCCATGGCAATTTTTCACTCATTGTTGCTTATGTATTTGTTGGTTCTCAAATTCATGATACCCTCTAGATATGAATAAAGATATTTGGAGTAAATTTCACATGTTAATTGTGCAAAGATATTTAAACATTTGAAATCAAGTAGCTTGCCTGGGAATTGAACCCAATTTTTAAAACTTTGCTCATTGTAATGCAAGATGCTTGGAAAAAAATCTGCACCCACATAAACACAAAACCACCCCAACCCCACACACATAGAACTCAAGAAGAAATCAACAGCTCCCAACAATTTGATCAACAACTTTTAGTTTTGTTGAGCTCCATAAATTGATCCATAAATAGTCAACCTTGTAACATCAAACTTGGACCAAATAAAAATAAGGTCAAGGTTAGATGGAAAAACAAAAGACAATAAGAACAAAAATTGAGGTTTAAAGTTTAGATGAATCCTCTTAATCCTCATCAACTTGCAATTTTTCAAAGTATTCGACTTCTTTAATAAATTGATAATTTTCTTCGATTAATTCAACCTTCATATAGTCCTTTAGGTTTGTGTTTGGTGTACAATTCAAGTGCAAGTCATTAAGCCAATTTTTTTTATCACTATGATAATTTAATCCAACTTTTCCACTTGTAAAAACGGTAACACTTTAAAATTGTCAAAACATTAATTAGGCTAAAGACTCTTTCTATATCAATTTGAAATCCAATGATTCCAAGAATTTGTTTGGCAAACAAGCATAATTTAAAAACTGACCTTCATGGGCCTACCATCAAAGTAGTGGGTTTGCACACATACATAGAAAGATAGGTAACCTTTGGAACAAAGACAATTCATTAACAATCAATGTATGTGAAGATTATTCCATGGATGCCTCAATATCAATCATGTTAGTTTTTTCATCTCCACCCTCAAAACTAAATCCGTCACCTAGAACAATTGAATTGCTTGGGTTTTAAACAATAGGGTTTGACCATTCAAAAATTGTCATCCAAAGGGAAATGACTTTTTTCACATCATATTCAACTACAAGGCAAATTGCATTTTCATGCCCCACATAAATCTCAATGACTCACAAGGATTTGACATGGGAATTCAACATTAAGGCCAACATATTGTGAATTTGATTGGAATAAAATGATTTCAAAAATTGCAAAAAGGGTTTTATCACTTTCACAACCTCTTGTTGTGTGTTATTTCTCAAAAAGTGAAGCTTAAATCAAATGCTTCATCGCCATCAACAAGGGGATTTGACTCAAATTCCAATTCCATAATTAAATTAATTATATTATTGAAGGAGTCAAACAACAACCAGTGACCTTTGGATTGATTCATTATACATGCACCCATCAAAGGGTACAAATAGGTAATGATAGCTTCAACAATGCCCCAAACTTGGGCCTTTAGGACTCAATGTAAATTTAGTGTTTTCTACCTCCCATAACACAACATAACTTGCTTAAATTTTAAAGTCTCCTCAAACATTATAACTTTGCTAACAAACCTTGTTTTGACATGAGTTTCAATTTCTAATGTTGTTTTTTTACTTTCAATGCAAGCCTTTTCCCACTCATGCTTCCCTTTCCTTGATTTTTTTGTCCACGTAATTGTTTTTTTACAAATTAATTTGAGGTTCTTTCACATTCACGAAAGCCAAACCCATAAAAACTTTATCATCATTTGTTGCATATTAGCACGCTTTAAACATCACATGCCCAAAGCAAGTATTGTCATAAACCCACAACAACTTCCAAAGCACACAATCCATAATATCTCGCAATGTTGTAGCCATAAATCCCAAGTTGTTGCCTTCGTTTTTCAAAAAAACAATCACATGATGAATTAGTCCAATTTTTTTTAGCAATGTTTAAAGTTGCATCATTACCTTCTTTCCATCACCATTGCTAGTGACTTGTGACCTAATAATGAATTGAAGGTTCAAATGTTTCTTTCTATATCTTCTTTTCAACAACAATATGATGGTGATGAAGACCCAACACATTGGAAGAAAACATGTATTAGATTTTTTGGCATTGTTTATGTAAACAATTTCAAGTTTTTTGGCCTTTTTTTACTAGCAATTGATAGCTTTTGGTTTGGTAAAAATTAACACAACATGTTTATGAATTTTCTTTTTGCAATCACATTGATAGATTTCTTAGCAAGGGGGTTAACATGTGTTGGTGGCTTGAAGTCTTGATCAGAGATGATATCAATGTCACATGTTTGTATTATATTTGAATATAAAAATATGGAAACATTTGAATAGACACATGTTTTGTGTAGTTGTATTTGGAATGAGACTTGATTAGTAGGGTTTTTTTTTAAGCCTTGTAATCATGAGTTTTTTGTGAAATGATCCCTCAATATGGAAATGGCCATTGTTTTTGCAAAGGCAAGTTGTGGATTTTGGCAACACAAGACACAATAGTGTTCCTTCATTTCAGCATTGTTTTTTGTGTTAAGAACCAGCAAATGATGTTCATGAATCATTTCTTCAATTAGTCTTGAATCAAGATGATATTGCATCATTTTGTTTTACAAGAATTATACTCCAATAAAAAATTGTTTAATGACTTTTGATGTGGGTTCACTATGTGAAAGTAAGAAGCAAGTATGGATTGCATAATTCATCTTGACATTAATGAGTTGCTTCACCCAACAAGTGTTACAAAATATTCACTTCAATGTTTACTACAAGATGTAGCATTTGATGTGGACATGGTGGGTTTTCCAAATTATGTAAGTTGATTTCATGGCATGTTAGAAGATGTCATTAAGAGGAACCCCCCCACATCTACAATTATGTGTTTCAACTATAATTTTAATCAAAAATTGTAATTTCAAGTTGAAACTAATATTTGGATCTTTTTTTACTACAAAGGCCTAAAGTCGACAACTATAAATTAAGTGTGACAAACAATTGAACACAACAACCACATGTCAATTCATGGTCAACCTTTAGTAATTTAATCAAAACTATTTTTGACGATACCAAACCAAGAATATGGACTTCATCCATAAACTTCTCATTTCATTCGTCTTGGTAAAGTTAAAGATTGGGTAAAAATATGGTTAGGTGGCTCACGCTTGACATTTTGAGGAGTCCACATCTTACACTAGCTATAATTCCTGCATTTAAAATAATTATCAAACTATAAATCCTATAAATTTCCCCTATTGTTTTGATCACAAATATTAATAGACCACCCTATAAATATCCCTAAACATGTGATTGATCAAGAAATTTAAAGAAAAAATTAAAGATTTCAATGTGAAATGGAATATCAATTGTAACAAAATGACGAAAATCACAATGAGTTAAAATTTTAAATATGAAAAAAATTATATTGAAATTTTTTCAATGCATCTTACAATTAAATTATTCACTTTATGGTGGCCTATTTTTTAATTCTAATTTTGATATGACTATGACATATTTTTTGAGTCCACAATTTTCATTTTCCATGTGTGACAAACATAATGTCATCATTTCAAAAGTCCACAATCAATCCATTTTTTTCTTAAAACTCATTCATAATTTTTAATAAGATTCTCACTAAAGTCTATTGCAACATGGATAATGAAAAAATTGAAAATTTTTAATGTTTGATATGATTTTACATTTTAAATTCATGTATAATCCAAAAAAATTACAATTGTGGTAGTCCAAACAATCCACCTAATTGTGCTTTCATTTTTATTTGACTTGCATTTTTTATTATTTCAAAATAATGGACATGGGTTACATGTAAACTAGACATGACTACACTAAATAGTTAGAATAGGTAATTAAGTTACACTAAATAGTTAAAATAAATAACTAGGCTATACTAAGTAAGGCACAATTACATTAACATGAACCACACTTACCTTTTTGGGGTTGCTTTTGGGACTGTTCTTGTAATATTCCACAAAAAAATTTAGATTTAAAAAAAATCATGATAATTTTTTTATATTATTTTGATAAGGCTAGCATTATTATTTTTTCAAAAATATGTAATTTAGAAAAAAAAATCAAGCTATTAAACATGTCCTTTTACTATTTAAAAACACTAGTTATAAAGTTTTATTGGTTTTTTTCATATTTTTTTATTCATTTGATGAATTTGAAATTTATTCACAACTTTTTATGATACATTATAAATGTTTTCATATAAGTAAATCCTACAATTTCAACACAAAATTATATTATATTTTCAATAACATGAAACATCAAGCATTGGTTACACTTGCTATGGTATGTGTTACCATGATTACACTCGATAGTTAGAGTAGGTAGTTAGGCTATACTAAGTAGTTAGGCTATATTAAATAATTAAGTTACACTAGGTAGCTAGGTTAGCTAGCTAGATTAAATAGTTAAAACATTGTGACATTGACACATGTCACATGGGCATTGGTGGGTTTGCATACAAATAAGATAGCCAATGTGTGCAATGTGTGCCATGTGTATGGTAAGGAATTTTTTAGTTATATGTATTGGCAATTTTGGACGGTTTAATAGTGTAAAATCACATGTGGCACGATTTCAACACTCAATTTAAATGCATAACCATTGTTGACCTTATGGTTGTCAAATATAATTAATTTTATTAATAAAATCAAAATGCCACGTGTCAAAACCATGACAAATTATTTGTTGCCATATGGTGTTTACAAATATGTTAATCGTGCATAATCAGTTGAAATTTAGTTGACAAAAAGTTGAATTATAGTCAAAATTTAATTGACAAAAGTTGATTTACAATTACAATTATATTTTTACCAAAGTTAGAGTGTGGGAACAATGCACCCAACTAAAACTAATTTTAAAAAATCAAACCACAATAAAAACATAGTTTACTTGTTATTATCAACTAAGAATGCAAATCCTATAATCTCCATGTGATGAATGGTGCAATTATAAATTACACATAGTTCAAAAAATCATAATCATTGGAAGAAGATTGAAAATTAACCACTATTTTTTAAACTACATCTTAGTCGTAATGGACACATGCAATTGACAATGCCTATAGTTGCTTTGGGCAAGTGCTATAAAACAACTAGTTGTAAAAGACACCACATGGCATGGTAGTTGAACCAATAATCAAATAGTGTTATGACTACACTTACGACCACATAATCATGAAAGACATCAAATTGTAAATGATATGGATGAATGGAATGGAATTAAATCTTTTACCAACAAACCACCACTTTGTTATGAAGAATGTCCAATGGTTGTAGTTCATTAGTTTGGAGCAATTCACATTTTTCAAATGTGATAAATAAGTATGTCTTTGTCCCATTTTGCAAATTTGTAAAATAAACCCATCAATTTTCATGAAAGAACCATTTTTTTTTTTTCTTGGTTTTCTTTTCCCAAGTTGTTTGATTTTTTAGAAAAAATTCCATGTCATTTCTACGGTTTGTAGCATGAATTTTTTTTTTGTTGGGTCTGATCTGGGGGTGGGGGTTTTCTAAAATGGGAATTGCCAGTTATATACATACATATATATCCAGTCTAATAACCAACACAAAAACTGGTGCTGTCTCGAAGAACTTCTGAAAATTAGTCCAAACCAATGTTGGGCAATTCTTTACTTTTATGGAGGACCTCTGGTTTTAGTTCTAAAAACTAAGAGAATGTGGTTTCAGGTTCAGATATTCAAAAAAGAAATTTCTCAATGTTCTGGTTCTAAAAATTAGGACTAGTTCTAGTCCAGTTTTAGATGACCTGGACTAGAATCAATTAGTTGTTAGTTAACCTTTTGTTATTAGCCTTTGATTCTAGTCTTTTAGTTTCCTTCAAAGCATTTTGGTTTCACACATAAATAGAGCCAAGAACTTGGTTTTAAGCCTAGTTCTTAAAATAATATAATTTCTGTTTCGGAACTGAAACTCCAGACATCAAAATTAATTCTAGTTTGAATTTTAATAATGGCAATTGAAACTAGAACTGAAAATTGTAACCTGCGAAGCTAAGTAACCACTCAACACTGGTCTACACATCATACTAGAATTTTTTGGGGTTTTGTTGTTGGGACTTATAATCCACATTAGTACAATTATCAAATGGTATGATGTCATACCATATCATAGGAAAGGCTCCTAAGCATTTGCTTGTGGAAAATGGAATCTTATTTATGTTTCATTAAGTTTTAAGTTCAAAATTTAAAAAAACAATAGAAGTGACAATTTTGACTTTATTCAGAAAATTACCTTATTTTGGAATGGCTTGTGAAAGAAACCAACTCTTTAGATCCTATTGGGTATATAGACAATATGGTACCTAATGAAAATTCAAATGTAAAAGATGAATGCAAACATTGAACTCACACACAAATTCATTTAAAGGGACCCCAATAGGGTAACTAGGGTCAAAGTTTTGGAAACAAAAGGTGTTGTCACAACCCTATCAAAATTAACAAAATCACACATAAAAACACGGACACAATTAATTTTCTTAAAACATTGTGATGGGCCTCCAAAATGAAAGTTGTTGTGCCATACTAGATTTGAGCCAACACCATCAAAACTAAAAAAATCAAACACATGAAAACACACACACAATTAAATTTTTGTGGTAAATACTTGACAAATTCACCATCAAGTTTGTCACAAAGAGCTAAAACCATGGATTATGTAATTTTAGAAAAAGAGAAAAAAAATGGGGAAATTAGAAAGTTTGCAATAGCATGATATAAATTTCTTGAGAAATCCAACCTTGTCACAATAACACTTGTGACAAAATTGGAAAAAAGCTTTCAGATAAGCAGCTCATTGCGTCATGGATGTGCCACTCATGACAAGTTCACACAAAATCATGAGAAATGATGAATCCATGAAACAGTGAAATGTTTTAAACTTTGTTATGCTGGGGCCATGCAATTTAATTCTCTTGCTTTTTTTTTGGTTTTTCAACAAGATACACTAAACAAACATTTTGTACAGTTTTATGTTTAGAATGTTTTGTGCAGATATCCAAAATAGTTAGCAAGGCCTTGGTCAACAACACCTGAATTTGGAAACCTAAATCTCCAAACATAAACTTGTAATCCCAAACAGATGAACATTGAATTGGGTGATTGATTATCTTCATTCAACATTCATCCATCATACATACTTGGAAAATCAAGTGATCAATGTATATATATTTTAGTCTATGGTTAAAGAAAAAGGATGAACCAACAAGGAAATTAGTTCATTATTGCATGAAAAACAGGTGTGTTTGAAAACCATAACCTTGAATATGAAGGGTCCTGGAAGGATCCCATTGCTGAAGACCTGAAAAGATCTCTTTAGCATTAATGCAAGAATATTTTTTGTATTAGGGTAAAGCCCTAGGGCCGGGGGGGGGCCTTCACAAAATAAAGGATGTAGAAGGAGGTGGGACACCATGGGAGCCAGGTCTGGCCTTGCATTTTGGGAATGTCCCCAACTTGTGGGCTTTACCCATCATAAAGCACAAGACAAGGGTTATCATAAACCTAAACATGTGTAAGGGGAAGGTTCTTCAATGTATTCCTTACGATTGAGAAAGATCTTACACCTACTTATAGGTGTGAGATCCCTTAGGTAGGTGTACGATTTGTATCACCCTTAAGGGGTAGGCGTAAGATCCCTTAGGTAGGTGTATGCTCTATACCACTCTTAAGGAGTAGGCGTAAGACCCCACCTCAAAAATATTCGCAGCTATAATGTATCCTCCAAATACAATAGAAGTTTTCTCCAAGTGCTTTAGGAGTACTATCTAATGGAGTGATTGGAAGGGGGCCCCAATTTTCAAATCCCCCACCCAAGCTTCTTCGTCACCACAATCCCATTGAAAATGATACACCCCTGAAAGATGGCAGCAAGTTGCAGTCAATAGAGAGAGTCTGTCAAGAACCCATGTGCATTTTCCACGCATCCTATGATAATAATACCTCCCTTTGTTTGTCTGATCTCCCACCTTCAATAACTGAGGTACCAGATTTCAGAGTAGTTAACCAGGGATGGAAGAGCCCCCCCCCACCCTCCTTCCACCACCTTCCACTACCCATACCCTTTGGCACAGAAAACAAAACAAAGGGACCAGAACAAAACCCAAAAACTCAAAACTCATTGAACAAGGATAATGATATTTATTTTATTTATTTATAAATGATGAGGATTATAGTTCAGAGGAGTAATGGAAATAAGAAGAAAGAAAATGAGATTAAATTTTGATATCTTTTGAAAAATAAGAAAAATAGCTACAGCAAAATCCCATGCTGGAAAATTGCACACAAACTGAGTAATTGACATTCTCTGATAAGCAATGAAGAGAGGCCATGCAAGGTGGGTTTCAAGGGTTGACAAGACATGGAGAATTTGCTCTGGTTACAAGTTGGAATAAATAAATGAATACCCAAAGTACTGTTACCAAATGCCTATAGAAAGTATATCATAAATTAAATATGAAACTTGAATAATTCTCAACAAGTTGAGAATTTTACAACTATGAATGCTCGCTTCCATACACTAAATTTTAAAGGATTTAATAGTTCAAAATTAAAACCACCCATTATATTTTGAACCAAAAGAAACAAACAAATGGCCCCCCCCCCCAAGGAAAAAAAAACCCTATTTA